>Ga0163148_10000054_pt1 | contig 128986 bp, 122 predicted proteins | sample OliLakLV19MP7P2_FD_148606 | JGI IMG/M metagenome (GOLD analysis project Ga0163148, IMG submission 148606) | Freshwater microbial mat bacterial communities from Lake Vanda, McMurdo Dry Valleys, Antarctica- Oligotrophic Lake LV.19.MP7.P2 | ecosystem: Environmental > Aquatic > Freshwater > Lake...
GAGAACGTCGCATACGCGACGGCGCAGATGGGGCTGAAGCACGTCGTCGTCACGTCCGTTGATCGCGACGATCTCGAAGATGGCGGCGCCGATCACTTCGTGCTGACCATCCAGGCCATCCGCCGCGCAGCGCCCGACGCGACAATCGAGATTTTGACGCCCGACTTTTTGCGCAAGCCCGGCGCGGCGGAGCGCGTCATCGATGCGGCGCCGGACGTGTTCAACCACAATCTAGAAACCGTCCCGCGCCTCTATCACTCGATCCGTCCAGGCGCGCGTTACTACCAATCGCTGCGCCTACTCGACTCGGTGAAGCAACGCGATCCGAAGCAGTTCACCAAGTCCGGCCTGATGGTGGGCCTCGGCGAGTCTAAGGATGAAGTGCTGCAGGTGATGGACGATCTGCGCGTCGCCAACGTCGATTTCCTCACCATCGGCCAATACCTTCAGCCCACCAAGAAGCACGCCGGCATCGATCGCTTTTGGACGCCGGACGAATTCAAGGCGCTAGAGACGATTGCCTACGCCAAAGGCTTTCTGATGGTGTCGGCATCGCCGCTAACGCGCTCATCACACCATGCCGGCGAAGATTTCGCGCGCCTCAAGGCCGCGCGCTTGGCGCAAGCCGCCGGCTGACATGGCCAAGACCGAACTCGAAGCAGAGCGCATTCTGCCTTTTGCGCCGGGGGATTTGTGCAGGCTGGTCGGCGACGTGCGCGAGTATCCGAAATTCATCCCGTTCCTGCAGAGCTTGCGCGTCGTGAAGGAAGAACCGCGCGCGGAGGGCGGCTGGGAAGGTGTCGCCAGCGCAATTGTTGGCTGGAAGGCAATCACCGAGCGCTTCACCACAACAGTGCGATGTGAACCGGCGAAGGGCGAAGTGGAGGTGGCGCTCGTCAGCGGCCCGCTGCACGCGCTCGACAATAGCTGGCGCTTTGAAGCGCACGAGAAAGGCGCGCTGGTGCGCTTCTTCATCTCCTATCATTTCAAAAACCCGCTGCTGCAGGCGGCGGTCAGCGCCAACCGCGATCGGCTGGCGCAGCGCATCATGAGCGCCTTCGAAACCGAAGCGCGTCGCCGGCTGGGCTAGTCGAACACCCGCGCCGCAAGCAGCAGCGCAGCCAGCACAGTCTCGGCCTGCACCCGCTGGCGACCGATGTCGCCGAAGCGATGTTCTTCGTGCAGGCGCGGCCCATTGCGGCGCCCAGCAGCGATGTGAACAAGGCCGACTGGCTTCTGCTCACTGCCGCCGCTCGGTCCGGCGATGCCGGTGGTGGCGATGGCGATATCGGCAGGGCTGTTTTTCAGCGCGCCGTCGACCATGGCGAGCGCAACTTCCATGCTTACCGCCCCGCGCCGCTCGATCAACTCCGCCGGGACGCCGAGCATCTCAATCTTCGCCTCGTTGGAGTAGGTCACAAAACCGCGCTCAACGACCGCCGATGAGCCCGGCACCGCCGTCAGTGAGGCAGCGATCAACCCGCCCGTGCAGCTTTCTGCGGTGACGATGCGGTATCGCCGCGCTTTGGCCTCCTCGAACAGCCCATGCGCGTCGTGGACGAGACGCTCTCCAATCATGGCGGGATAGGACACGGACTTGTGGAAATTGTCCATTCCCTGGAATCGAACCGAGTGGCAGAAGCGGCGCGACCCAAGGGGAGGGACCATGCAAGCCGTCGCGCGCCGCGCCGCCGCACCTGTATTTGCGTTAGCGCTGTTTTCGAGCGCGGCGCTGATCTTCGTGTTGCAGCCTCTGTTCGGACGCATGGTGACGCCGCTGCTAGGCGGTTCGCCATCGGTCTGGAACACGTCGATGGTGTTCTTCCAAGCGGCGTTGCTGCTGGGCTATCTCTACGCGCACCTGCTGGCGCGGGTGAAGGACCTAAAGCTCCAAGCGATCATCCACGCAGTGGTGCTGGGCGCCGCGTTCTTCGTGTTGCCGGTGCATGTGACGACGGCGCTGGGCGCGCCGAGTTCTGAAAATCCCTCATTGTGGCTTCTCGGGGTGTTGGCGCTCTCTGTCGGCGCGCCGTTCGCGGCGGCGTCCGCGACCGCGCCATTGCTGCAGGCTTGGTACGCGCGCACGGGGCGCGCTGACGCGCACGATCCTTACTATCTCTATGCGGCGAGCAATCTTGGTAGCTTCATTGGTCTGCTTGCCTATCCGATTGTGATCGAACCCTTGCTCGGGGCTCAGGCGCAGAGCAGCGCGTGGTCGGTTGGGTACGTCGCGGTGCTGGCGTTGATCGTGCTAGCGGCGGCGTTGGCCGTCAGCGCCAACGGCGAGGCGCCGAAGCCTGTTGCACAAACGAGTGCGCCGCCGACGTGGCGCGAGCGCGGCTATTGGATGGCCGCGGCTGCAGTGCCGTCGGCGCTTACACTCGGCGTCACCCTCCATATCTCGACTGACGTGGCCTCGGCGCCGATGCTGTGGGTGGCGCCGCTCGCGCTTTATCTCGCGACGTTCGTGCTCGCGTTCATGAAAGGCGGCGAGAAACTCCAGGCGGGGGCGCTTTTCCTCCACCCAGTCGCAATTGCGTTGCTGGTGATGTCTTACTACGCCAGCGGAAATTGGATCGGTTCAATCACCGGCATCCTCGCCGGCTTCTTTTTCAGCGCGCTTGTGTGTCACTTGGCGTTGTCGCGCTCGCGTCCGAGCGCGGATCGGCTGACGGAATTCTATCTCTTCGTGTCGCTCGGCGGCGTGCTTGGCGGCGTGTTCGCGGCGCTAGTCGCACCGGTCATCTTCAATAACGTCTACGAATATCCGCTGGCGCTGGCGGCGGCATGCCTTTTCCGGCCGCGCGCCGACAGCGATGTGCCCCGTCTAACCGACGCTACTTTCGCCGCTGCAATCGCTATGGGTGTCACCGGCGCGGTGGCCGCGCTCTTGGGACTTCCGGCGCATGTCACGGTCCTGTTCGCCGCCGCTTTGGGCGCCGCCGCCGCGATGATCGCCGCAGGTTGGGGCGACGAAAGCCGGCCGCTCACGTTGCGCTATGTGTTCTTGGGGGTCGCAGCAGCGCACGCAGGGTTGGTCATCTGGTGCGCGTTCAGCGTCGATACGATCTTTCTCGGCAGCATCGTCGAAAACCGCGCGCGCATGAACATCGTGCAGCCCTGGGGCGCCCTGTTGGTCATATCGAGCTTGGTTATGCTCATGTTTGCGGTTCACGCCACAATTCAGCGACGCCGCGACAACAGGCGTCTGGCGGACTTCGCCTTCGGCGCCGCCATCCCGACTCTGGTGCTGATCATCATGCTCGTGCTCATGCGCGATCAGTTGACTGATCCACTCATCACCGCGATCGGCCTCATGTTTTGCGCCATTGCAATTTTCATCAATCGCGGACGCCCGATCATTTTGGCGCTGACGGTGCTGGTGTCGTTCGCGATCATCTTCCTGGATGACGCCAGTGGCGGCCGCATCATCACGCAGGAGCGGACCTTCTTCGGCGTATTGCGGACGCGTGTTTACGAAACGCGCGATTCCGAGATTCCCCCGCTGCGTGTGCTGCTGCACGGCACGACGCTCCACGGTGCGCAGATCGACGCACCGACCATGTCGCGCCAACCTCTCACTTACTACCACCCACGCACCGCACTCGGCGAAGCGATTTCGGCTGGGCTCAGCATGCATGAAACGTCGCGGCTGGCGCTGATCGGCCTTGGCACCGGCTCGACCGCCTGCCTGATGCGCGAGACCGATGCGCTTACGATCTATGAAATCGATCCTGCCGTGGTGCGGCTCTCGGTCAGCCCTGGCGGCGACTTTACGTTCGTGCCGCAGTGCCAGCCCAACGCCCGCGTCGAACTCGGCGACGCGCGCTTGCGGATCGCCCAGGCGCCCGACCAGGCGTATGATGTCATCGTTGTCGATGCCTTCTCATCGGACGCCATTCCGGCGCACTTGCTGACGCGGGAAGCCATTGCGCTCTATCTCTCCAAGGTCAGCGACAACGGCATTGTCGTACTGCACTTGTCGAACCGCAATTTGGCGCTGGTGTCCGAAGCGGCGCGCGTGGCGCGCGATCTCGGCGCGCCGACGCTCTACCGGCTGAGCAATCAATTCGACCTGCCGGGCGCCTCGCTCTATGGAGCGTCGGCGGCCAGCGTCATGATTGTGGCCCGCAATCCGGAAACCTTGGCGGCGCTGCCGCTGCTGAATGACGATTGGCGCGTTATGGAGGCGCCGCCAGGCCGAGGCTGGACCGACGACTACATCAACATTCCACGCGCGCTGTGGACACAGATCACCGGCTCAGAACAGTGTTGGCTGTTCCCGTATATAAAGCAGTGCCGCGTTGGCGCGGATGAAGCGCCAGAGGCGACGGCTCCAGCGCCGCCAACGGCTCCCGCCGACTAAGCGGGGCGATCGAGCGTTGCGGTGGCTTGCGCCGCCAAGCCTTCCTCGCGGCCGAGGAAGCCCATGCGCTCGGTTGTTGTCGCTTTGACGCTGACGCGGTCGAGCGACAGGCCCAGCACTTCAGCGGTGCGGGCGCGCATGGCGTCGCGGTGCGGGCCGATCTTTGGACGCTCGCAGATTAGCGTGATGTCGACGTGCACGATGCGCGCGCCGGCGGTGGTCGCGAGATTCACGGCGTGATGCAGAAAGCGTTCAGAATCGGCGCCCTTCCATTGCGGATCGCTCGGCGGGAAGTGGGCGCCGATATCGCCTTGTCCGAGTGCGCCGAGAAGGGCATCGACGAGAGCATGCCAACCGGCGTCGGCGTCCGAATGACCAACGAGGCCCCTGTCGTGTGGAATTTGCACGCCGCACAAGGTCACGTGATCGCCAGGACCGAAGCGGTGCGCGTCGACACCGTTGCCGACACAAACAATCCGTTCGCCACTGAGCATGCGTTCCAACATCGCCGCGTCCTCGGGGTAAGTGATTTTCATCAAGCGCGGATCGCCCGCGATAAGGCGCGTCTCGCCGCCTTGCGCGCGTACGACGGCGAGATCGTCAGTGAAGATCGCATCGGCCGCGGCGGCGTACGCGGCGTGGAGCGCTGCGGCGGCGAAGGCTTGCGGCGTCTGCGCGCGCATAGCGCCGGCGCGATCAAGTTCGCCGGTGACACGTCCGCTTTCATCGGCGCGCAACAGCGTATCCGGCACGGGCAGGCCCGGCGCGACGGCGACAGCGCCTTGCCGCACTCGCGCAATGAGGTCCCGCACCAGAGTGGCCTTCAACCCAGGGCGGGCGGCGTCGTGGATGAGGATGACATCCGCGTCCTGCACCGCACCTAACCCGGCGCGCACCGAGTCCGTGCGCGTCGCGCCGCCCTCGACGAGGATGGCGTTGTGGTCGCCCAGTGCCGCGCGGGCCTGTTCGGCGGCCCCCGGCGGGTGGACGACGACGATCGTCTCGACGCCCGCCTCCGCGAACGCGGCGACCGACCAAGCCAAGACCGGGCGGCCAAGCAAGAGCCTATATTGCTTAGGAATATCCGCGCCGGCCCGAGCGCCGCGACCGGCGGCGACGATGATCGCGGCGGTACTCATCTGAAGGGGAAAATCGGCGACGCGTGTTGCATTGCAGCATAAAACCCTTGGCGCCCGCTTTTTAGGCGCCCTAAGCTCGCAGCCAGAGGGACGGAGCCATGCTCGGTTTGGATCAAATTTCGGGTTTTGTCTCGGCCGCGGCTTCGAGGTCGCGCCTGTGACTGAACCTGTAATCCGCTCGCTGACGCCGCGCGCAGCGGCGCCCGACGCGGAGCGTTGGCTCGAAGCGCTGCCGGCGCCGGTGATCGGCGTCGATGCCGGCGAGCGCATTCGTTTCGTCAACGCCGCCGCCGCCGAATTGCTCGCGGGCGTTGGGCGCGGATTGCTTGGCCGTCGGCTCGACGAAATCTTCGGGCCCGACGCCCCGCTCATTCATCTCGCACGCCGCGCGCTTGGCGGCGCCTCGGGTGTCGCTGAAACCGACGTGGCGCTCGTAGGCCCCGGCTTCGCACTTGGACGCGCCACCGTCGCTGCCGGCCCGGTAGGGGACAACGGCTACATCGCTTTAGTGCTGACGCGCCCGCCGCGCACGCGCAGCGCGCCGCCGATTGCCGGACACTCCGCCGCGCGTACGCTCGCACATGAAGTGCGCAACCCGCTCGCCGGCATCCGCGCCGCAGCCCAACTCATCTCCCGCGGTGACGATCGCGACTCTGCGGCGCTCGCTACGTTGATCTGCGATGAAGTCGATCGCATCAGCCGCCTGACCGACAAGATCGATCCGATGGCCGCATTCGAGCCGCCGCGGTTTGAACTGTTCAACATTCACGAAGCGTTGGAACGCGTGCGCAAGCTTGTTGGCTCGAGCGCTCCGCAAGTGATGATCCGCGAGCGCTACGATCCCAGCTTGCCGCAAGTGCGCGGCGATTTCGATCAGCTGATCCAGGCGTTCTTGAACATCGCGAAGAACGCCAGCGAAGCCGTGGCCAACCAGCCAGACGGTGAGATCGCCATCATCACCTCGTACCGGCCCGGAATTAAGTTTCGCTCCGCCGCCAGCGGCGCTGCGCGCGCGCAGCTTGAAGTGCAGATCGTCGATAACGGCCCGGGGCTGCATGCTGACGTGACTGATCGCCTGTTCGAGGCCTTCGCCACCACCAAAACGAACGGCATGGGTCTTGGACTCACCGTCGCCGCCGACATTATTGCCCGCCACGACGGCCGCATCGAAGTCGACAGCGCGCCGGGCCGCACCGCTTTCAGAATCCTGTTGCCGATTGATCCGGAAGACACCCCATGAGCGCACGCATCCTGCTGGCCGACGACGATGCCTCGCTGCGCTTCGTGTTGTCGCAGGCGCTCGGTAAAGAAGGCTACGCAGTGCGCGCCACCAGCAATGTAGCGACGTTGGCGAAATGGGTGCGTGAAGGCGAGGGCGATCTCGTCCTCAGCGACGTCTATATGGGCGATGATTGCGTGTTCGACGCGCTGCCCGGCATGCGAACGGCGCGCCCGAACCTGCCGTTTATCGTGATGAGCGCGCAATCAACGGTCGCGACAGCGCTGTCGGCTGCTGGCGCCGGCGCCTTCGATTATGTGCCCAAGCCCTTCGACCTGGATAATCTAATGGCGGTGGTGCGCCGCGCGCTTGATGGCGGACCGGACGCAAAAACCCGCGCGCAGACGAACAAGGCGGAGAAGGAAGAGCGCCTGCCGCTGATCGGCCGGTCGGCGGCGATGCAAGATGTGTATCGCGTCATGGCGCGGGTGGCAGGCACAGACCTCACCGTGTTGATCGAGGGCGAAAGCGGCACCGGCAAGGAACGCGTCGCCCGCGCCATCCACGATCACAGCCGGCACGCCAACGGGCCGTATGTGACGCTGAGCCTCGCCGGCGTCAGCGCCGCGCAGATCGACCGCGATCTCTTCGCCGTTGATGGCAAGCTGGCGCAAGCACACGGCGGCACGTTGTTTCTGGAAGACGTGGACGAACTCACCAGCGATGCACAGACGCGGCTCGCCGGCTTGTTGCACGCTGAAGACCCAAAGGATCGGCCCAACGCGCGCCTGATCGTAGCCGCACAGCGCAATCTTGCCGCGCTCGCCCGCCAAGGCGCATTCCGTCAGGATTTGTTTTATCGGCTGAACGTTGTTTCCATCCGTTTGCCGCCCTTGCGTGAGCGGCTTGAAGACGTCGGCGATCTGGCGCGCGCGTTTTTGGTGCGCGCAAAGCGTGAGGGACTGCCGGAGAAATCCATCGACAGCGCCGCGATCGAGCGTCTGAAGGCGCACCCCTTTCCCGGCAACGTTCGCGAGCTCGAAAATTTGCTGCGCCGCGCGGCGGCGTTGAGCCCGGCCTCGGTGATCACCGCGCGCGAGATCGGCAATGAACTTGGCGCCGGTGAAGCTGAAGATTTGGCCGACGCTGGCGCAGAGGGCTTCGAAGCAGCGCTCAGCCGGCGGGTCAGCAGTGAATTTACGTCTGCGAGCCCCGACTTGCCGGCAGCTGGCCTCTATGATCGAGTGCTGGCCGAGGTCGAGCGGCCGCTGATCACCCAGACGCTCCACGCCACGCGCGGCAACCAGATAAGGGCGGCGGCTGTGCTCGGCATCAACCGCAATACCCTGCGGAAGAAGATTCAGTCCCTCGGCATCCGGACTGGGCGCGGCGATTGACGCCAGCGTGATATTAGTCCAACACCTCTGTTGCTTTTCCGCAACATAGGTCCCCCGCTATGGTGCATCAGATGACGGCGCAAGAACCGGCCGAAACGGCGGTTCTGAGCGACCGGCCGCAGGGCCGGAGTGCGCTGCTGTTTCTGGTTGGCCTAGGGCTGGCGATTTTCCTGACCACGGCGGCGACAGTCGCGCTGTTGCTCGGGGAAGGGCTGGCCGGCGAGGCAAGCTCCACCATTCAAGGGCTGCTGATCGCCAGCTTGCTCATCTCGGTGGTCCTCGCTGGCATCCTGCTGCACAGATTGCTGCGTGTGGCGCGTGCGTGGCGCTCAGCCGCGTCCGGGGCGCGGCTACACTTTCGCTTCGTGACGCTCTTCAGTCTTGCGGCGCTGGCGCCGGCATTGATCGTCGCGGCTTTTCTTGGCTTCACATTTAGCCAAGGCGTCGAGCGGTGGTTCAGCGAACGTGTCGAGACCACCATCGAGAACGCCGCGAACGTTGGCCGGGCCTACGTTGATCTCGCGTCCAGCGGCCTTAGCGGCGAAGTTGAAGCGATGGCGATGGACTTGAACCTCGCACAACGCGGCTTGGTCGAGGATACTGATCGCTATCTCGCGTTCTTGGCCGCGCAGGCCGAGCGGCGCGAACTTGTCTCGGCTTATGTGGTTGACGCGGCGGGCCGTGTGCTTGCGCGCGCGGAAACCGACGGCAGCGTCGGTTACGCGCCGCCGTCGTCGCAGGCGTTTCGGTCTGCCAATAGCGGCGAAGTTTTCGTGCGCTTTGATCAGGAGAACGACCGCGTTCTCGCCCTTTATCGTCTGAGCGCTTACGACGGCGCCTATGTCTATGTTTCCCGCGCTATCGAACCAGGCTTGGTGGCGCAACTGCGTGCATTCGACGAATCGGTTGAAGATTATCGCAGCGCGCGGGAGCAGCAGGGGGCGCTACGCGGGCTGTTTGGCCTTGCTTACCTCTCCACCGCGCTGATCGTCCTGCTCGCCGCTGGCTGGGTTGGGCTGACCAGCGCGTCGCGCGTCGCTGAACCTATCGGGCGTCTGGTTGGCGCAGCGCGACGGGTGGCCTCTGGTGATCTGAAAGCCCGCGTCACCGTTGGCGAAGAACGCGACGAGGTCGACGCGCTGGCGACGGCGTTCAACAGCATGACCGCTCAGCTGGAAACGCAGCGGCGTGATCTGGTGAGCGCGCAAGAGCAGGCTGAAACGCGCAGCCGCTTTATCGAAACCGTGCTCGGCGGCGTCAGCGCCGGCGTTATCGGCCTCGACCGCGACGGCCGTATCGCGGCCGCAAATCGCTCCGCTGGCCAGCTACTGGGCTACGGCGATGAACGCATGGTTGGACGCCGGCTTGTCGATGTCGCGCCGGAATTTGCCGACCTGTTGAACCAAGCAGCGCCCGCCGGTGAGACTCCGCCACAGCGCGTCGATCTTGTACGCGAAGGCGGCTCGCTCAATCTCAGCATTCGGATGAGCCCCGATTCCGAGGGCGGCCTAGTGCTGACGTTCGACGACATGACCAAGCTCATCTCGGCGCAGCGCCAGGAAGCCTGGAAGGACGTCGCCCGCCGCATCGCGCACGAGATCAAGAATCCGCTGACGCCGATCCAGCTCTCGGCGGAGCGCTTGCAGAGGAAGTATTTCGCCGAAATCAAGTCCGATCCCGACACGTTCCAGAAATGCACCGACACCATTCTGCGCCAAGTCGCGGACATCGGCCGCATGGTCGATGAGTTTTCGTCCTTCGCGCGCATGCCAACTCCCAAAATGTCGTTCGCCGACATGAGCGACGTGGCGCGCTCAACCGTGTTCGGGCAGCGACTCGCCTTTGCTGACCTGCGCATCGAAGTAGAAGGCGTGGATCAACCGATCGGGCTTGTGGTGGACGAGCGGCTGCTCTCGCAGGCGCTGCTCAATCTGATCAAAAACGCAGCCGAAAGCGTGCAAGCGCGGCGTGCGCGTGACGGCGAGCCTAAAGATGGCTTTGTGCTGCTACGCCTGCGTGATTTGGATTTCGGCGTTCAGTTCGAAGTGATCGACAACGGCTTGGGCTTTCCGGAGAAGGATCGCCACCGCCTGATTGAACCGTACGTAACGACGCGCACCAAGGGCGCGGGGCTTGGCCTCGCGATCGTGGCGCGCATTATTGAGGACCATGGGGGGCTAATTGAGTTGGACGATGCGCCGGGGGGTGGGCCCGGCGCGGTCGTTCGTTTCGTTCTACCAAAACGTGGCGAAGATCCGCCCGCAGAACACGGCGCAGGAGCCCCCTAAAATGGCGCAAGACATTCTCATCATCGACGACGAAGCGGATATCCGCGACCTCGTCTCCGGCATTCTCGAAGACGACGGCCATCAAGTGCGCGCCGCGCGCGATAGCGACGAAGCGCTCGACGCGTTCCGTCGCCGCAAGCCTTCGCTGGTCGTACTCGATGTCTGGCTACAAGGCAGCCGCATCGATGGCCTCGAATTGCTGGCGATGTTCAAGGAGATCGATCCGGAGATGCCAGTGATCGTGATCTCCGGTCACGGCACCATAGAAACGGCGGTTACCGCGATCCGCAACGGCGCCTACGACTTCATTGAGAAGCCGTTCACCGCCGACCGACTGTTGTTGGTCGTAGAGCGCGCGCTAGAGACCACGCGGCTGAAGCGCGAGAACGCGGAGCTGAAAACTCGTTCGGCCTCCAGCGATCTGCTGATCGGCTCGTCTGCGGTCATGGCGACGTTGCGCAACGCGATCGAGCGCGTCGCACAAACCAATTCACGCGTGCTGATCAGCGGTCCCGCCGGCGCCGGCAAAGAGCTGGTCGCGCGTCTGCTGCATGAACGCAGCCCGCGCGCCAACGGCCCGTTCATAGCGATCAACGCCGCCTCCATCGCGCCAGAGCGTATGGAGAGCGAAATTTTCGGTGAAGAAGGGCCCGAGCGGCGTCCGCGCAAGATCGGCGTGTTCGAACAAGCGCACACCGGCACCCTCTTCCTCGACGAGGTCGGGGATATGCCGCTGGAGACGCAGTCGAAAATCTTGCGTGTGCTGGTCGATCAGCGTTTCCGCAGGCTCGACGGCTCGACCGACGTGCAAGTGAACGTGCGCGTCGTCTCTTCCAGCTCGCGCGATCTGACCGTGGACATCACCGCCGGGCGTTTCCGTGAAGACCTCTTTCACCGCTTGAACGTGGTGCCGCTGCGTGCGCCGGCGCTGGCTGAACGGCGCGAGGATATTCCTGAGCTTGCCGGCTACTTCGTTGGCCGCCTAGCGGGTATGTCGGGCGTGCCGGCGCGTCAGATTGGCGAGGACGCACTGGCCGCTCTGCAGGCCGCTGACTGGCCCGGCAACGTGCGCCAGCTGCGCAACGTCATCGAACGCATACTCATTCTGGCGACAGGGGATATCGCAACGCCGGTGACGATCGACTCGCTGCCGCCGGAGGCATGGCCGTCCGCCGGCTTTTCCAAGCACGACGGTCTGCAAGAAGTTATCGGTCTGCCGTTGCGCGATGCGCGCGAGCGTTTCGAGCGCGAATATCTCAACGTGCAGATCACGCGCTTCGGCGGCAACATCTCGCGCACCGCCGCCTTCATCGGCATGGAGCGCTCGGCGTTGCACCGGAAGCTGAAGTCGCTGGGCGTCGAGGCGCCAGGACGAAACGGGCACGAGGTCGAATGAGCCACGTCGCGTACGTCAACGGCGTCTATGCGCCGCTGAATGTGCCGTTCGTCTCGGTGCTCGACCGCGGCTTTCAGCTGGCGGATTCGATCTATGAAGTCTGGGCCGTGCGCGGCGGCGTGCTATTCGATGCCGACGAGCACATGGCGCGCCTGCAGCGTTCGCTTGAGGAGCTGCGTATCGCGCCGCCTATGTCCGCCAAATCGCTGCTCGCGGTGATCCGCGAGACGATGCGGCGCAACCGCGTCAGAGATGGGATCGTCTATGTGCAGGTGAGCCGGGGTGTTGCGCCGCGCGACCATGTGTTTCCGGCAGCCTACGTGCGGCCAACGCTCGTCGTCACCGCCAAGAACCTTGATCAGACCGCGATCGCCGCGCGGGCCGAGAGCGGCGTCAAGATCATCAGCGCGCCAGAGACGCGCTGGACCCGGCGCGACATCAAATCGGTGAATCTCCTGGCAAACGTGCTGGCGCGCCAAGCCGCCAAGGAGGCCGGCGCGTTCGAAGCGTGGTTCGTCGATGATGACGGGTTTGTGACGGAAGGGACGTCCTCCACCGCCTGGATCATCGATACGGAAGGCCGGCTACGCACCCGGCCGCTCTCCAACGACATCCTCCACGGCGTCACCCGCGGCACGCTCCTAAAGCTCGCCCGCGCGCGCGATCTGACGGTCAGCGAAACACCGTTCACGATTGCCGAGGCGAAAGCGGCGCGGGAGGCGTTCATAAGTTCCGCCAGCAACCCGGCCGTGGGCGTCGTCAGCATCGACGGCGTACCTGTCGGCGGCGGCAAGGTCGGCGCGGTGACGCGTATCCTGCGCGCCGTATATTTGGGCGCCTGACGCCGGTCTGCATACGCACGGACAGGAACAAGTTGGCGCCGGTAGCGGCTGCCCCTATAGCTCCCATTCAGCCGCGCGCTTCGACGCGGCGTCATAAAACTAAGGCATGGGGCTTCCATGGAAAAGAAACAAAATCTGCAGGACACGTTCCTCAACGCTGTCCGCAAGTCCAAGACGCCGCTTACGATCTTCCTGGTCAACGGGGTCAAACTGCAGGGCGTCGTCACCTGGTTCGACAATTTCTGCGTATTGTTGCGCCGCGACGGCCAAGTGCAGCTGGTCTACAAGCACGCTATCTCTACGATCATGCCCGGCGCGCCTGTGCAGCTGTACGAGATCGATAAAGCGGTAGATGAAGCCGACGCCTGAAACGCCAATCCAAGACTACAACCGTGCGATCGTGTTGCGCCCGCTTGCGAGTGTCGCTGAGAGCGTGCGCGACGGCGAAGCACGGCTGCTCGAAGCGGTAGGTTTAGCGCAGGCTTTGGGCCTGGAGGTCGCAAGCGCCGAAGCCGCGCCGTTGCGCCAGATCAGCCCGCGCACCTATTTCGGTTCCGGCCGCGTTGAGCGGCTGAAGGCGGAGGCCGAAACGTTGGGCGCGGGCGTGGTGGTTATAGATGCGCCGCTTTCGCCGGTGCAGCAGCGCAACCTCGAGACCGACATCGGCGCCAAAGTGATCGACCGCACCGGTTTGATCCTCGAAATCTTCGGCCTGCGTGCGCGCACCAAGGAAGGCAAGCTGCAGGTCGAGCTTGCCCGGCAGGGCTACGAACGCTCGCGGCTGGTGCGGACGTGGACGCACTTGGAACGCCAGCGCGGCGGCCTAGGTAAAACCGGCGGCCCAGGTGAAACCCAGATCGAACTCGATCGACGCATCATCGCCGACCGCATCATACGGCTAAAGCGCGAACTGGAAGACGTGCGCCGCACGCGTGGCCTGCAGCGGCGAGCGCGTTCGCGTGCTGGGCTGCCGGCTGTTGTGCTTGTGGGCTACACCAACGCCGGCAAGTCGACGCTGTTCAATCGTCTGACGCAAGCGGGCGTGCTGGCGAAGGACATGCTGTTCGCGACACTCGATCCCACTGCGCGGCAAGTGAAGCTGCCCAGCAATCGCGCCGTCATCATGAGCGACACCGTCGGTTTCATCTCCGATCTACCGCACGAACTGGTGGAGAGCTTCCGCGCCACGCTCGAAGCGGTCACCGAAGCAGATTTGATCATACACGTGCGCGACATCGCGCATCCCGACACGGAGAAACAAAAGGCCGATGTGCTGGCCGTGCTGGCGCAACTGTCCAAGGACGCCGACGGAAAATCGCCGCCCGTGCTCGAAGCTTGGAATAAGATCGATTTGCTCGACGCCGCGACGCATGACGCGCGCTTGCGGCGTTCTGAGAGCGCGGCCGAACAGGGCGGGCAGGGCGCCCTGCCCCCTGTTGCGATCTCAGCAGAGACGGGGGAGGGCATGGACGCCCTCCTCGCGATGATCGACCGCGCCGCCTTCTCCGCCACGCGCGTCATCACCCTCACCTTGTCACCGGACGACGCCGGCCGCGTGCGCGCACAGATCGCGTCAGCCGGCAAAATCCTGGAAGAATCAAGCGACGACGAAGGCGCGATCACGTTGCGCGCCGAGCTCTTGGTCGAAGACGCCGCCCGCTTTGCGCCGCTGGAGCCCCTGCCCGAAGATATCCGTCCGGCGGCGGAGTAGGGGACAGTGCGTTACGTCCCAGCGCCGGGCGCAGAGCTCGCGACCGATATCGCGAGCGATGGCGAGGCGATCGTGTTTCTGCACGCCGGCGTCGCTGATCGGCGCATGTGGGCCGCGCAGCTCGCAGCGTTGGCGCCGACGCACAAGATAATCGCTTATGATCGACGCGGCTTTGGCCAGACTCGCTATGTCGAGCAAGCCCACGATTGGCTCGATGACTTGCAACGTGTGCTGAACGCGGCCGACGCCGAGCGTGTGGTGCTGGTGGGCTGCTCGCAGGGCGGCCGCATCGCGTTGAACTATGCGCTCGCGGCGCCTTCGCGCGTGCGCGGCTTAGTGCTGATCGCATCAGCCGTTTCCGGAGCGCCAGAGCCGGCGTTTCCGGCGGATGTTCAGGCCCTGAGCGATGCAATCCAAGCAGCGGAGAACGCCGGCGATGTTGATCTCATCAATGCGCTTGAAGCCAACGCATGGCTGGACGGGCCACAGAGCGTCGGTGGCCGAGTGCAGGGCGCTGCGCGGGCGCTCTTTATCGAGATGAACGGGATCGCGCTGCGAGCACATGACCCGGGGCCGATGGAGGACCGTTTCGAAGATGCGTACGAGCGCTTAGGCGAGATTTCCGCGCCGGCGCTTGTGGTGACTTGCGGGCGGGATTTTCCGCATATCCAGGAGCGCGATCGCTATTCGGCGCAAGCACTTCAGCATTCGACACTAGTTGGACTGCCTGACTGCGCACACTTGCCGAGCCTAGAGCAGCCGGAGCGGGTGACCGCCCTGCTCGCGGATTTTCTCAAAACGCTCTGAGGGCAGGGGCCCTACCCCAAGCGCGTCAGCAACTCCGCCGCGAACGTGCTCAGCGTATCATCGCGCGCGCCCATCACCACGATGCGGTCACCGGGTTCGGCCAGCTCAATCAGTTTGTCGCCGCAGGCGCCGCGTTCGGCGAACGCCATCGCTTGCAAGCCGCGCGCGCGCACGCCCGAGACGATCTGTTCGCTGCCGACGGCGCGGTCGACGGTGCCGCCGTAATAGACGGGGTCGGGCATGATCAGCACGTCGTCGTCGCTCATGTTGCGCGCGAAGCAGTCGATGAACTCGTTGCGCATGAGCTTCAGCGGCCCAAAGCCATGCGGCTGAAACATGATCAGCAGGCGCCCGGGGAAGGCGTGCAACGTTCTCAGCGTTGCGGTGATCTTGTCCGGGTTGTGCCCAAAGTCGTCGATGACGGTGACGCCCTTGGCTTTGCCGACGATCTCGAGCCGACGCTTAGTGCCGGAAAAGCCCTTCAACGCCGCCGCCGCCACGCCCAGTGACAACCCGCACACACGCGCTACGGAAAGCGCGGCAAGTGCGTTGGAGACATTGTGCTCGCCCGGCACGGCCAAATCGACGGTGGCGCTCTCGCGCGTGTCCTTCTCCAGCACGTCGAACGAAATGCCATCCGGCGCCGGGCGGATGGCCGAGCAGTGGAGATCGGCGAGGCCCGAGCGCAGCGTATAGGTGCGGGTGCGGACCTTGGTCGCCATCACCAAGGCCGCGGTTTCGTCATTGTCGAGATTGAGGACCGCGATCTCGGCCTTGTTGACGAAGCCGCTGAATAGCGCGCGCAGCTCGTCCATGCTCTTGTGATCGAGGGCGATGTTGTTGACGACGGCGATGGTCGGTTCGTACCGGGCGATCGAGCCGTCGCTCTCATCGACCTCAGAGACGAACGCGTCGCCTTTGCCGACCAGCGCCGACGCAAACAGCGCCTCCGGCGTGACGAAGTTCTTCATCACGGCGCCATTCATCACCGTCGGGTCCTTGCCGGCGCGGTGCAGCAGCCAGGCGATCATGCCGGTGGTGGTCGACTTGCCGCTGGTGCCGGCGACGCCGATGCGCACCGGCGCTGCGTTGAACAATTCCGCCAGCAATTGCGGCCGCTTCAAATCTTGCGCGCCAACGCGCTTGGCGGCGACCACATCGCCGACCGTGTCTTCCACAGCGGCCGAGCGCACCAGGATCTGGTCGGCGCTGGTGATGCCAGAACCGTCCTGCGGGAAGAGGGCGATGCCTTGGGCTTTCAGGTACTCGAACTTGGCGCCGAGGCGTCCTTGGTCGAGCGAACGATCCGACCCGGCGACGGTTACGCCCTTGCCGAGTAGGATGAGCGCCAGCGGCAGCATGCCGGAGCCGCCGACGCCACTGAAGAAATAGGATTTGGCCTGACTCATTGGCCCCGGTTATGACGAGAAACGCCGGCTTCCGGCAAGGACGCGAACGCAGAATGGCCCCATCGATCCGCATCGGCGTCGTCGCGCCCGGCACGCGCATCGAGCCGGAGCTGGCAGCTCGCGTGAAAGCGTTCGCGGCGGACAGCTTTCTCGACCGCGCGCCTGAGATTGTTGTTCACCCGCAATGTTTCCTGAGCGCCGGACACTTTGCGGGCGATGACGAACCGCGGCTGAAAGCGTTCGTGGACTACGCCAACGATCCATCGCTCGACGCGATCTGGTTTGCGCGCGGCGGCTATGGCGCCTGCCGGATTGCTGAGGCGGCAATCGCGCAGTTAGACGAACACGCGCGCAAGAAGACCTACCTCGGCTACAGCGACGCCGGCGTGCTGCTGGCGGGGCTTTACAAGAACGGCTTCGCCAATCTCGCGCACGGGCCGATGCCGGTGGACCTGACGCGCGCAGGCGGCGAGGGCGCGGTGAAGAGGGCGCTCAATTATCTGATCGACCGCTCCCCTGAGAGCCTCGAACTCGGCGTCATGTTCGAGGGCAAAACCGCTGCGTTCAACATCGAGATTCTGGCGTCGATTCTCGGCACGCCATTGGAGCCGGATTTGAGCGGCCACGTGCTGATGCTGGAAGAGGTGGGGGAGTACCTTTATCGCATCGACCGCGCCCTCTTCCACATCACCTCCTCCGCCAACGTGCGCCGCGTGAAGGGGATCAAACTCGGCCGCGTCAGCGCCGTGCCCGAGAACGACAAACCCTTCGGCGCCACCGACGAAGAGATCGTCCGCTATTGGTGCGCGAAGGCTGGGATCGCGTATCTCGGCCGTGCGGATATCGGGCACGATGTCGAGAACAAGGTTGTGCCGTTTGGGGCGTTGAAGCGCTGAGCTTTGTTTGTCCTCGGCGCCGTCATTCCGGACGCGCGGAGCGCGATCCGGGACCCAGGGGCCGCCAGCACGTCGTTTGCCCCTGGATCCCGGGTTCTCGCTTCGCGAGCCCCGGGATGACGGAGTTGAGGTTCTCCATCTTCACTTTCGGATAGCGGGGACGCTTAGCGCTCCGAGAGTTCGGTAGCGAGGCTAGCAGCGCGCGCTTGCGAGCGTTCTGTCTGGATCAGCTTTTGATCCAAATCCGCAAGCAAACGCGTCACATCGAGTTCCAACCCAGGCGTCGCCCGGACACGCGCAGCGGCCCGCACGAGCTCGTTACGATCCATCCCCAGCGTGCAGCTCTCCGGTAGCGTTAGCCGCGCGAGCCCCGTGGTCGCTGTTATCATCTCTTCGGCGCACGCTTCGCGAATGCGCGCTTGCACCCGATACGGAATCGCGCGGCGGACGATCTCGCGATACGGCGGCACGTTGCGGAACGTGGCTTCGCTGGTCTCCACGGCGACGTAATAGTTCGCGATGTTGTCGCGCGTGCTGACATTGCCCAACGTGTCGAGCGCGCCGACGGACTGTATCTCGTCATACGAACCGCGCGTGAGCGGGCGCGGATAGATCTGCGTTGCCTGATAGGCAGCGATCAGGAATTGCTCGTCCGATATGCGGGCGCTGCCGTCCAGATCGCCCAGCACTTGCAAAGCGAAGGCGCGGACCTGGGTGAAGTAGGCTTCGCGGCTCTGCAAGTCGCTTTGGTTGTTCTCCAGATCGCGGACGATACGCGCGCGGTAGGTGTCGCCGGCTTCATGGGCGAGGCGCTCGGCGTTCCAGTTGCTGACCTGCGTGCCCAGGAAGACGCCGAGCACGACGATGACAAGATCGATGCCGACGGCGAACCAATTATGTGCGGTCACGTGCTCGCGGATACGGCGCATAATCATTCGAAAGCCCCTGTCAGCGCCGCACCACCCCAACGCTCACGTCGCCACGCCTCCGGAACGACGCCAAAATCTTCCCGAGCGGCCGCCATTGCGATTGCCAGTGTGTCTTGTAGCTCGTCGCGAAACGAAACAGTGTCGGACTTCCGAAAAACGAACAGGTAGAAGCTTTCGGGCCATTGCTCGATCCGCAGCCGTAGCTCGTTCGCCTCCGCCGTCCACCCATCCATCGCGCTATCTCTTCTCAGCCCCCTTAGCCTCAGCCCACAGCGCTTCCATGTCGTCCAACGGCTGCGGCCCAGCCCGGCCTTGCTCCGCCAGCTTCGTCTCAATGTACTGAAACCGGCGCGTGAACTTCGCGTTGGCGCGGCGGAGGGCTTCCTCCGGGTCGACGTTGAGCTTGCGGGCGAGGTTGGCCATGACGAAGAGGATGTCGCCCATCTCTTCGGCGATGTGCTCCTGGTCGCCGCTGGCGCGCGCCTCCTTCAGCTCGGCCAATTCCTCTTCGAGCTTCTCCAGCACCGGCTCAGGCGTCGGCCAATCGAAGTTGATGCGCGCGGCGCGCTTGGTGAGCTTCTCGGCGCGCATCAGCGCGGGCAGGGCCATCGCCACATCGTCCAGCAGCGACGGCGCGCCCTTGGCGGCGCGCTTCTCGGCCTTCAACGTTTCCCACGCGACCGTCTGCTGCGCCGCCGTGCGGCCGTCGCCGGCTTCGCTGAACACGTGCGGATGGCGTTCGATCATCTTGTCGGCGAGCGCCTGGGCGACGTCGGCGAAATCGAAGGCGCCAAGCTCCTCGGCTATGCGGGCGTGGAAGGCGACTTGGAAGAGGAGGTCGCCGAGTTCTTCCTTGAGCGCCGGCATGTCCTGGCGCTCGATCGCGTCAGCGACCTCATAGGCTTCCTCGATCGTGTACGGCGCAATGGTCGCGAAATTCTGCTCGATATCCCACGGGCAGCCACGCTGCGGATCGCGCAGCCGCGCCATGACATCGAGCATCGCCTGAGTGGCGGTGGCGTTGCGAGAGAGGGCTTCGGAGCTCTTTTCTGTTGTTTTATCAGTAGATTGGCCCGGCATACAAATCTCGTATAAGATAGATTATGGGAAGCGACAGGCCGACTCAAATCCGACAGTCGGCGCTCCAGCCATCGTAGGCAGGTTCGACGCCCGCCGGCAGCCTCGCCTTCAGCGACGCGTAGTCCAAGTCGATGTGCATGTTGGTCAGCACGGCGTGCGCGGGCTTTAAGCGCGCGATCCATTCGAGCGTGCGGCCCAGATGCGCGTGTGTGGGATGCGGTGTCTCGCGCAGCGCGTCGGCGATCCAGAGCGCCAGGCCTTCGAGCTGCGCGAAGCTTTGCGCCGGCATGTCGACGAGATCGTTTGAGTAAGCGATGGGGCCGATGCGAAAGCCGAGCGAGCGGCTAAACCCGTGGTCCTGGTCCAGCGGGATGATCTCGAGCGCGCCGCCGGGCCCGTCGATCACCAGCGGCACCAGCGGCGAGATATCGCCGGCATTGCGGACGATGGCCGGATACCCGCCCTTCGATTCAAACGCGTAGCCAAAGCGCTGCATGAAGGTGCGCTTGGTCGGCCCGTCCATCCACACCGGCAGCGTGCGGCGCTGCTTGATGAAGAAGGCGCGGACATCGTCGAAGCCGTTGGTCTGGTCGGCGTGATCGTGGCTGATGATGATGGCGTCGAGGTGCGCTGGCTTTGCGGCGGCGAGCTGGAGACGCAGGTCCGGCGGCGTGTCGATCAGCACGGTGGTCGCCTCTTCCGCGCTGCCTGCCTGCCCGCTCCACTTCTGCAACAACAGCCCACAGCGCGTGCGGCGGTTCTTCGGCTCGTTCGGATCGCAGACGCCCCAATCGCCCGTCGCGCGCGGCACGCCGCCGGACGAGCCGCAGCCGAGGATGGTGACGCGCAGCGTTCCCATTACGCTCGCCCTTTGCAGGTTGGAGCGCGGGCCTCCAGCCCGCATCCTTCGTTCGCCAACTCATCAATGCCGTTCAACTCGATCGACACGTGCGGGCCGGAGGCCCGCGCTCCAACCTGCCGACGGCGGCGACACATCATGACGTCACGCGCGGTATCATTGGGAACAGCCGGTGGAAATTATCGGCGAGCAGGGCGCTTGCCTCCTCCTCGCCTAGCCCGCGCAGAGCCGCGAAGGCGCGCTGAACGTCCGCCACGTGCATCGGCTCACAGCGTTGGCCGCGGTGCGGGACAGGGGCCAGATACGGGCAATCGGTCTCGACGATGACGCGGTCCAGAGGCACCTCCCGCGCTATGGCGCGCACGTCATCGGCGTTCTTAAACGTCATGATGCCGGAGAACGAAAAGTAGGCGCCGATTTTGAGCGCGCGGCGGGCGAGCTCGGCGCCGCTCGTGTAGCAATGCATGAGGATGCGAAGAGGGCCCTTCCCCGCCTCTTCCTCAAGCAGCTCCGCCATCGCCTCATCGGCTTCGCGCGTGTGGATGATCAGCGTTTTGTCGAGCGTGCGCGCGGCCTGCGCGTGCGCGCGAAACACTTTTACCTGATCCTCGAACGGGCTCCATTTGTAGTGCTGGTCAAGACCGGTTTCCCCTACGCCGACCACCCTCTCGTGGCGCCCCAGTTCGATCAGCCGCTCGGCAGTGAGACCCAGATGATCCTTCGCATAATGCGGATGCGCGCCAACGCTGGCGTAAATGTCGTTATGCGCTTCGGCGATGGCGATGACGGCGGGAAAGTTCTCGATCTTATCGCAAATCGTGATCATGCGTCCGACGCCGGCGTCACGCGCACGTTGGATCACCGCGTCGCGATCGTCGTCGAAGCTGTGGTGATGCAGGTTGACGTGGCTATCGATCAGCATGCGATGCCTCCGTCATCCTGGGGCTTGGCGCAGCCAAGAGCCCAGGATCCAGGGGGTCGTAGAATTGTGTGTTTGCACCTGGATCCTGGGCTCGCGCTGCGCCCCAGGATGACGGTGAGCGCTGGTAAGCTCTCATCGGCGCGAACTCACCGCCGCCGCGCGATCGAGCAAACCGACAGCGCGCGCCAGCGCGTGGCGCGGATCCATGTCGAGCCCTTCCGCTTCGTCGCGCAACGTCTCCAGCGCCGACCAGGCTTCAGCCCAGCTCTCACCGCCCTCTTCGACGCCAGCCGCCCTTGTCCACTCGCCCGCCAGTTCGAGCACGGCGGCGAGTTTCTCGAACGGCTCGCCGCTGGTTTGGTCGTAAAGCGCTGACAGCATCGCGCCGGCTTCGCCGCGTGCGAGCGCGACCTGCGCGCGGCGCACGTCCGCGAATTTCGCATCGACGCCTTGCGCTTTGTAAGCGATGGCGCGGCCCGGCCGGCCCTTCGCCAACGTCACCAACGCTTCGTCCGCATCGGCGCCGAGCGCGGCGCGCACAATGGCGTCCGGCTGTGGCCGCAGCGCCAAGCGCCGGCAGCGCGAGCGGATCGTCGGCAGGATCGCGCCGGGTGCGTGGCAGACGAGCAGCAGCACGGACCGCGCCGGCGGTTCTTCGAGCGTTTTCAAAATGGCGTTGGCGGCGTTGCGGTTGAGATCATCCACCGCATCGATGATCGCCACGCGCATGCCGCCTTCGGACGGCGCCAACGAAAAGAAGTGGCCGAGGTCGCGCGCGTCATCGACGGTGATTTCGCGGCGCGGCTTGCCGCGATCGTTCAGGCCCCGGCGCAGCACGAACATGTCCGGGTGCGAGAGCGCGGTGATGCGGCGTGAAATAGTATCCTCAGGATCGACGTCGAGCGGGCGGCCGCCGGTGCGGCGGGCGCCGAGTGCAGCGCGGGCGAAGCGATAAGCCAGCGTCGCCTTGCCTAGGCCCTTGGCGCCGGCGAGCAGCCAAGCGTGGTGCATACGGCCGCTGGCGAAGCCATCCGACAGCGCCGCTTCCTCCTCGTCGTGCCCGAGGAACGTGAACGTCTCACGCGGATGCGGCGTGTTCGGCTCTTTGTCCGTCTCCGGCGCCGGCTTCTCCGCTTTCACAGCCGCGCCTCAATTGCTGACACCGCAGCCTCCAGGACGCTCTCCGCCGGCAAGCTTGCGTCGATCAAGACGCAGCGCGCCGGCTCGCGCTCGGCTATGGCGACGAACTCAGCACGGACGCGCGCGTGAAAGGCCGCATCCTTGCGCTCGAAGCGATCTTCGCCGACATGCGCGCCGCGCGAGCGCGCAAGGCCGGCGGATGGATCGATGTCGAGCACGAGCGTGAGGTCCGGCGCTGGCGCATCGATGAGCGTGTTGAGGGTTTCCAGCGCGCCAGCCGGCAAACCGCCAGCGGCGACTTGGTAGGCGCGGGTTGAATCGTAATAGCGGTCACAAATCACCCAGGCGCCGCGTGTGAGCGCCGGGCGGATCGTGTGGGTCAAGTGACTGAGCCGCGCCGCCGCGAACAGCAGCGCTTCTTCGGTGGCGCTCCAGCGTGCGGCGTCGCCCTGCACCAAGAGCGCGCGTATAGCGTCGGCGCCCGGTGCGCCGCCAGGCTCCCGGGTGACGACAACGTCGAGGCCATCGGCGCGCAACACCTCGGCAAGCCCGCGCGCGAGCGTCGACTTGCCCGTGCCTTCGCCGCCTTCGAGCGTGATGAAGCGTCCCTGGTGCTGTGCCGGCGCCATGGGCCCTATCAAGGGCCGAACACGGTCAGGCGCAAGCCTTCAAAAGCGCGCGAGAACCAGTTGGCGCGGCCAATCTTGCGCCCGGCGGTCAGCGGAAACTCCTGCGTCGCAAAGCCAGGCCCCGCGACCACCAAGCGCGCCACCACGTCGCCCTCGCGCAATGGTGGGCGCAGCGGGCCGTTATAGACGATGCGCGCGGTGAGCCCGGCTTGCACGCCCCGCGGACCGCCGATGACGATGTCGCGCTCGGCCAGAAGCGGCACGGCGCGGCGCGATCCGAGGCGCACCTGCGCTTCGCCGACTTGCGCGCCAGCGTCGGCGAGACGCGTGATCGCGAAATCGTGAAACGCCGCGCGCATGAGCCGTACGCCCTCGCTGCGGCGATCGGCCATCGACCGCAGGCCGTTAAAGACAATGATGCGGCGCTCGCCGTTCAGTAAGGCTGAGCCGACGAGACCGTATCCGGAGTCATCAGTATGGCCGGTCTTCATGCCGTCGGCGCCTTCGAACGCGCCGAGCAAAGGGTTGCGGTTTTCCTGACGACGGTTGTTGAAGGTGAACGAGCGCTCCGAATAGACACGGTAGATTTCCGGGTAGGTCGCAATCAAATGCCGCGCGAGCCGCGCCAAGTCGGCCGAGCTGATGAGGTGATCGGGATCCGGGAGGCCGGTGCTGTTACGGAAACGAGCGGTGCGCAAACCGAGCGCCTGGGCTCGGCGGTTCATCTCAGCGACGAATGCCTCCTCCGAACCATAGAGCCCTTCCGCTAGCACGATGCACGCATCGTTGGCCGACACGACGATGGCGCCGCGCAACAAGTCGCGGACGGTGACTTGCGAGTTCAGTTCGAGAAACATGTGCGAGCCGTCGGACATGGCGCCGTTGCTCCAGGCGTTCTCACTGACCGGCAGTCGCGTATCCATGGTGGTGCGGCCGGCCTGCAAAGCTTCGGCGACGACCAGAACAGTCATCAGCTTCGACATCGACGCAGGCGGCATCGGCGTATTGCAATCGCTGCAAAACAGAATCGCGCCGCTGCCATCCATGATGGTGACGTGCTGCGCGGGTGTGGAGAACCCGCCTGCCGCCGGCGCGCCAGTCTGCGCCTGCGCGACCGGCGCTAGCAAAAGCGCAGTAGCTAGGCTGAAGGCAGCCGCCAATCGCAAAGTCGCTTCTCCACCGAATCGTTTATGAGCCAACAGGCATCAAGCAGACCGGCACGGCGGCTTTGCGTCAACAAACCGGCGGATCAACGCGCAGCGACGACCGTCTCACCGTAGCCGAGCGACACCAGCTGGCGGCGCGCGGCGTCCGCTTCTTCGCGGCTCTGCCAAGGCCCCACACGAACACGGAACAACTCACCACCCGCGGCGGTGCGGCGGACGTCTACGGTTACCGGGCCGGCCGCCCCTACCGCATCGCGGACGCGGTGCGCGTTGCTAAGATCGGAAAATGCGCCGACCTGGACGACGTAGCCGCCAGAGGCAGCGGCATAGGCAGGCGCGGGGGCAGGCGCCGTACGCGGAGGGCCAAGGGGCGCGCCTTGGAGATCGTCGTTCTCGGCGGTCTCAAGGGGGGTAGGGAGCAGGGATGTTGGCCCCTGCCCTCGGTTCGCCACCCTCGGCGTCGGCGCGGCGGCGTTGGCGGCGGTCGCACTGTCCACACGGCGCGGCGCCGGGCCGAGATAGCGCACATGGACCTGCGCTTGGCCGGCTTGCTCGAAGCCGAGCACTTCGGCGCTGCGCCGCGACAGGTCGATCAAGCGCTCGCCGACAAAGGGGCCACGATCATTCACGCGCACGATGACTTCGTGGCCGTTCTCAAGATTTGTAACTTGGACGAGGCTGGGGATCGGCAAGGTCGGGTGCGCGGCGGTGAGCGCCTCTTGGTCGAAAACTTCGCCACTGGCGGTGGCCTGCCCATGGAAGGTCGGTCCGTACCAGGAGGCCGTGCCGGTTTCGGAATAGCCTGGCTCCGGCGTCGGCACATACCATTGGCCGTTAGCTTCGTAAGGAGGCCCTACCCGCTCACGCTCCAGCCACTCGGCCTGGGGGCGCTCGGCCGCGTCAGCACGCTCGGTGGGCATGCTCGGGCGCGGCTGCGGTTGTTCGGTAGTATTGGCGCGGGCGCTGCGGCGAATATCAATGGTGGCGCCGTTGCTCGGTGCTGGCGCGCCGTAGCCGTATGAAGTGTCGCCGCCTCCGGCCAGGCCATCGCCAATGGAGGCGGTCTGGTCGGCCGCTGGGCGCTCCTGCCCGGCATACACGATTGGCGCCTGCGCTGAGGCAACACCCACGACCGCCGAGGCGCTCACACAGGCCAGAACCAGCAGACCGAAGCGACGCTGAGACATGAAACGGCGAACCCCGAGAACCAATGTGGCTCTTTGTACAGGGGCGCCTGTTTAAGGCGCGTAAGCTTTTATGCTTTTTTCATATTAATCAATAACGTGCGCTCACCGTGCGGTGCGGGGTTCTGGCCCTGGCGGATGGGGTGGGATTCGAACCCACGGTGGGCTTTCACCCACGCCGGTTTTCAAGACCGGTGCCTTAAACCGCTCGGCCACCCATCCCAGAAGCGAGGGCTCGCCTATCAGGGCCAACGCGGAGCCGCAATGCGAACCGTTTGCGGCGCGTCCCATCCAAACGCGCAGGCATCAATCCGCCACAGTATTCCGTAAGAAGAGAGTCCGCTAAACGACAAGTCTCTCAGTACATCCCGTCTCCGGCGTATATTAACCAGGTCTACTTGGTTAAATTCTCTAGTCGAGTGTTTAACCAAGCCAATCTCGCCGAGCTCCGTACTTTCCGCAACGCTAGTTGAACCACCCCGAACTCTAGCTGGGGGGCGCTGGCATCTTTGCGTACGGAGGTAACGGGAAATGCAATTGAAGCTTCTTAGCTCAGTTTGCGCCGTCGCCCTGGGTCTGGCGTTCGCGCCGGCAGCCTGGGCTGATGACGCTGATGTGAGCATCGACGACGGCTCCGCCGTCGCTGCCGCGAGCAGCACTGCGACGATCACGAACAACAGCAACGAAACCGAAAACGAGTTCGAAGCTGAAGATTCCTACAACACGGACACCGAGACCGAGATCGACACGACGATCGAAGACTCGTTGAACCACGAAATCGAAAACGAAGAATCCTTCAATACGGACGACTCGTTCAACACCGACAACTCGACCTCGAACGAGAGCGAAATGTCGGTCGAGACCGAAACCGAGATCGAAGAATCCTACAACTCGGACATCGAAAACGACACCGACAACTCGGTCGAGAACGAAGACTCGTTCAACGCCGACAATTCGGTCGAAAACGATACCGATAACTCGATCGAAAACGAAGAATCGTTCAACACCGACAACTCGGTCGAGAACGAAGAGTCCTTCAACACCGATAACTCGGTCAACACCGACACCGACACCGAGATCGACAACGAAGAGTCGTTCAACACGGAAATCGAAGAATCGTACAACTCGGACGTCGAGAACGAAGAATCGTTCAACACCGACAACTCGGTTGAGCACGAAGATTCGTACAACACCGACAACTCGATCGACGATCAAAACAACTCCACGGATAACTCAGTGGAGAACGAAGAATCCTTCAATACCGATAACTCGGTTGAGAACGAAGAATCGTTCAACACTGACAATTCGGTCGAGTCGGAAATCGAAGATTCGTACAACTCGGACATCGAGAACGACACCGACAACTCGGTCGAGAACGAAGAATCGTTCAACACCGACAACTCCGTAGAGAACGAAGAATCGTTCAACACGGACAACTCGGTTGAGCACGAAGACTCGTACAATACCGACACCGAGAACGAAGATTCCTTCAACACCGACAACTCGGTCGAGAACGAAGAATCCTTCAACACCGACAACTCGATCAACGACCAGAACAACTCGGTCGACAACTCGGTCGATACCGACAACGACGACTCGTTCAACACCGATAACTCGGTTGAGCACGAAGACTCGTACAACACCAACGCCGACGACCAGTCGATGAACGAGAACGCCAACGTTGCGGGCGACGATCTGGCCAACAACTCGAACCAAGCCGGCGGCGATCAAACGCTCTCGGACAACGGCTCGATGTTGGCTGGCGACGATCTGGACCAGAACAACAATGCCGGCAATTACGCTGGCGATGACCTGAACCAGAACGCCGGCACCTACGCTGGTGACGACCTGAACCAAAACGCCGGCACCTACGCCGGCGACGATCAAGCCAACAATTCGAACCAAGCTGGAGACGACCAAACGGTTGCCGACAACGGTGCGAACATGGTGGGCGACGATCAAACCGTGCTGACCAACTCGAACCAAGCTGGCGACGATCAAACCCTCGCCGACAACGGCTCGAACCAAGCTGGCGACGACCTCGAGCAGAACATCGGCTCGAACGTTGCAGGCGACGACATGACCCAAAACTCGGGTTCTAACGTTGCCGGCGACGACCAGAACCAGGACTCGTTGGTGGCCGGCGACGATCAATCGATCGCGCAGGGCGGCTCGAACATCGTTGGTGACGATCAAAACACCAACACTGGCTCGAACGTTGCGGGCGACGATCAGAACCAAGCCTCTGGCGGCTCCAACATTGTTGGCGACGACCAGAACGTCGGTTCAAACGTTGCGGGCGACGACCTCACCCAAAACAACGGCAACCTCGCCGGCGACGATCTGAACCAAGGCTCGATCGTTGCGGGCGATGACCTCGACCAAAACAACAACTCCGGCACCTACGCTGGCGACGACCTGAACCAAGGTTCTAACGTGGCTGGTGACGATCTGACCCAAAACACGGGTTCGAACGTCGCGGGTGACGACATGGCCCAAGCCGGTGGCGATCTTGCCGGTGAGGACATGGACAATTCGATCGACAACTCGATTGAGCACGAAGACTCCTACAACACGGTGGCTTCAAACAACACGCTCACCGACAACTCGGTCGAACACGAAGACAGCTACAACACCGACATCGAAGAATCGTACAACACCGATAACTCGGTCGAGCACGAAGACTCGTACAACACGGTCGCGTCGAACAACGACATCGGCTCGTACAACACCGACAACTCGGTCGACACCGATAACGATGACTCGTTCAACACCGACAACTCAGTCGACACCGACAACGACGACTCGTTCAACACCGACAACTCGGTCGACACCGACAACGACGACTCGTTCAACACCGACAACTCGGTCGAGAACGAAGACTCGTTCAACACTGACAACTCGGTGAACACGGAGAACGACGACTCCTACAATCAAGACAACGACACCACCAACGTGAGCGTCGCGGTCTCGACTTCGGAAATCGAAGACTCCTACAACACCGACAACTCGGTCGAAAACGAAGACTCCTTCAACACCGATAACTCGGTCGAGAACGAAGACTCGTTCAACACCGAGATCAAGGACTCGAACAACACCGACATCGACGACAGCTACAACAGCGACAGCTCCACCTCGACCATGGTGGTGACGTCGATGGACCTGGCTGCCGTGGTCACGGACATCAACGTTGATGCCCATGGCTTCAAGGAAGGTGAAATCACGACCGGCGCGGTTACGATCGACGGCGGCGCGATGGCCAACTTTGGCGGTATCAACACGTCAAGCATGAACAGCGGTATTGGTTCGGCTAACCAGGCGGCAACTGCCGTCGGCGCCAACGCCAACATCTCGTTCGGCAACACTGACGGTACTCCGTAAGCTGACGGAAGGGCCGGGCCGGTGGATTTTCCGCCGGCCCGGTTCGTCGGCTCAACCAAAGAGAGAGGCGCGCATCCAATGCAGAGCGTGACCCGCTACGTGAGGGGACTAATTTTTGCAGCAGGGTTGGCGAGCGCCAGCTTTGCGTCCGCACAGGAGGCCCCCTCTCCTGCTCCGGCTTCGCAGGCTAACGCCGGCGAGATGGAGTTTCTGAGTATGGACGACATGGACGAACTGGCAGGGGGAACCGGCGTCGATGTCACGGTGATTACGGAAGGCGTTCTGACCGCCACCAACACGGGCAATACGGTTTCAGGCGATGTGGTCAGCTCCGGCCAAGTCAACATCGGCGCGGAAGCGTTCTCCGGGTATAGCGGTCTCGGCAACTTCGTGATCAACACCGGCCATAACAATAACCTGCAATCCAGCATGAACGTGTCTGTCGTGCTGGCCCCACCGGTTCCGGCGCCTGGTCCATGATCAGCTGCGGCAACCAACGCACTCTTGCGCCGTTCCGCCAAAAGCGGAGCGGCGTTCTCCTTGCCGCGGCCGCCGCGGCGTGGATCGGCGCCGCCGGCGCCAGCGAGGCGCAGGTGCGCACGCACGGCGAGGGCGGTGGCTCATTTACGATTTCAGTCACCAGCTGGCGCGACATTCCGTTCCGCACCGTCGTGCGTCAGCAATATGATTATAGCTGCGGCTCGGCCGCGGTCGCGACGTTGCTGCGCTACCATTACGGCGTCGGCGTCGGCGAGGCCGAAGTTTTCCAGCACATGTATGAACGCGGCGACCAGGAGCGCATCCGCGCGGTCGGCTTCTCGATGCTCGACATGCGCGACTTTATGCAGAGCCGCGGCTTCCAGGCTGACGGCTTGCGGCTGCCGCTTGATCGCCTCGCCAGTTTGGGCGTACCGACGATCGCGCTCATCACCCACAACAACTACCGCCATTTCGTCGTCGTTAAGGGTGTCGACGCCGAGCGCGTGCTAGTCGGCGATCCGACCTTCGGGCTGCAGACGTACACCCGCGCCGAGTTCGAAAGCATCTGGAACGGCGTCGTGCTGGCCATCCGCACGCCTCCGGTCGGCTGGCCCGAGCCTGCCTTTAACCGCGCTGCCGAATGGCGCCCTTGGGCCGTCGCGCCGCTGGACGATGTTCGCGGCCCCACGTCGCCGGCGGATCTCACTCGCGAGTTCCGCGAACTTTATCAGATCACCTCGGAGATCCCGCACTGATGCGCGGCCTCCGAACCATCCTCCTCTCCGCCGTCGCTTTCGTAGCGCTCGCCGGTCCTGCCTGGGCCGATGAGAGCGGCTGGGGTGACGGCATCGAGATCATGGCGGAAGACGACCTCGCGGCCCATCGCGGCGGTATCGCCGTCAATGGCATCGAGATCAATTTCGGCGCGGTGGTCACCACGTTCGTGAACGGCGTTCCAGCTATGACGACGACGCTGACCGTTACCGATGTCGGCGCCATTGTTGAGCAGGCGGTCGGCGACATCGGCCAGAGCATCCACGACATGACCACCGAACAGCTTACGGCCCTGGGCCTGGGCGGCCTCGAAGGCAGCGACGGCGTCATCATCGATGACGCCGATGGCGTCACCGCGCTGGTCCATAACGTCACCGATGGTGCCCTTCAGAACATCATCATCAACAGCGCCACCGGGCGCGACCTCAGCCAGGAGATCGACGTCACTGTCGAGCTGCCGGGCTTCGAGCTGATGCAGAGCCAGCTCCTCGTGGAACGCTTCGGCATCCACATCAGCGACGACCTGCAAGGCATCATGTTCTACGATCCAGGCGGCTAAGCGCGACACGGATCGGCCAAAGAAAAAGGCCGGCGGAGCCCCAGGGCGCCGCCGGCCTTTTGTTTTTGGGCCTGCCCCGCTTACCAGCGGAAGGGGGCTCGGAAGGCCACCCGGACGTCGGGGGCGTCTTCGGTGAGGCCCATGTCGACGCTGGTGGAGAGCGTCAGGCGCTCAGTGGCGCGGAACGACAGACCCAGCTGGAGGCTGCCAACCTGCAGCTCGGTCGAACTCTGCGTCACGCCGTTCAGTTCGGTCTCTGTCGGCAGCACGTAGGAGTGCGAATAACCGAGCGAGTAAGAGAAGCGCGGGTTCAGCGAGAAGCCGAAACCAAAGCCCATGCCGATCGAGTCACCCGGATCGACGTGGCCGACGGTCACCGCGCCGTAAGTTTTGTCGATGTCGCGGGCAATATTGTACATGTAGCTGACGTTGGCGAAGAGCACCGCCGGATCGGTCGGGTACATCATCGAGAGACTGCCCTGCACCGCCCAGAAGCCCGAACCGGTCGCGAGTTCGGTCGAAACGCCTTGTGCGTCACGCTCGAGATCGAACGGGCCGAGGCCGGTGTCAGACTTCACCCGCGCGCCGGCCACGAAGATCGGGGCGCCGTTGCGGCCGCGGTTGAGCTGATAACGGGCCGAGACTTCCGCGTCGCCGAGTTCGGAGCCCTGCAATTCGAACGTCTGGGTCGTCGAAGAGCTATTCTGCGACAACGTCGTGACGCGGTCGGCGCGGTAGATGTAGCCAACCCGGCCTTCGACTTCCAAACGGTCGGTCAGTGCGTAGCGGATGGCCAGCGACGACGCGACGGTGTCCCGGGCCGTGTCATTGGCTTCCAGAAGACCGATGTGGAGCGCATCGAGCAGCACCGCGCCACGGAAGACGAGCCGGTTTGAGGAGCTGCGCGAATACTCAAGCGATGGTTCGATCACCAGGCGCCCGGCCCCAAGCAGAGTGTTCTGCCCTTCGGGAAGAGCATCCACAGTCGCAACCTGTGTCTCTTCTGGCGCTTCGCCGACCGGACCCGCAGGCGGGGCGTTCGACGATGGGGTTGAAGCAGGCACGCCGCCCGCTTCGGACTGCACCAAAGTCGAGATCGGGGCGCGCCGATTAAGCAGAATGGGCTCATCGACCGCCAATGCCGTGTAATTCAACCCATGCGCGCCAAGGCCCGCGCCGCGAACTTCGCCAAGTTCCGCGTCGCTGACCCCGCCGTTCATGGCCTGAATCTCACGCCGCTGGCGTTCGATCAGCGCACGCTGCTCGGTAATCTCTCGTTGTTGATCTCGGAGCGTTCGCTCCTGAGCGTCGAGCCGATGCTCTTGCTGATCAATCAGCTCGAGCACGCGTGAGAGTTCGTTCGGGGTCGAACTCTGCGCGTTGGCGTCGCCGCTCCATATAAACGAACACGCTGCGACGACGCATGCAGCCATAACGGCCGCACGCCTCCTCACGTGTCGCTTCATTCCGGCACGAAGCATCACCATACCCAGTCTGGAGGACACTGCATGGCGCCCCCTCTGCACGAATTATTCCGGAGAACTTACCCGTGAGGTGATGAGAAACGGTGAACTTGCGCGCGAAAGCTCGCAACGCGTGCGCGTTCACTTTTCTTTACTTGTGTTGAGGCGTGTGAAGACTTTAGCTGAGCGCGTTCACGAACGGCGCTTGCGTCTTCGCGGTGATTTCATCGAGCGTGACGTCATCGGCCAGCTGCAGCAATTTCATCGGTTGTGAACCATGTTTGTCGATCTCGAAGACACCGAGATCGGTTATCACCAAATCAACCACGTTCACGCCGGTGAGCGGCAATGTGCATTTGGTGAGCAGCTTCGATGCGCCGTCTTTTGACGTATGCTCCATCACGACAACGACGCGCTTGACGCCGGCGACGAGATCCATCGCCCCGCCCATGCCCTTCACCATCTTGCCGGGCACCATCCAATTGGCGAGGTCGCCGCGATCGTTAACTTCCATGGCGCCGAGGATGGAAAGGTCGATATGGCCGCCGCGGATCATCGCGAACGAGTCTGACGAGGAGAAGTAAGAAGTCTTCTCTAGCGCCGTGATCGTTTGTTTACCGGCGTTAATCAGATCGGCGTCAACGTCTTCGTCATACGGAAACGGTCCCATGCCAAGCATGCCGTTTTCCGACTGCAGCGTGACCTCCATCCCTTGCGGAATGTAGTTCGCGACGAGCGTCGGAATGCCAATGCCAAGGTTAACATAGAAGCCGTCGCGCAGTTCTTTAGCGGCGCGCTGTGCAAGCTGATCGCGGGACCAGGCCATTATGCATTCTCCCGCTTGGTGACGGTGCGCTGCTCGATGCGCTTCTCGAAATTGCCCTTAACGATGCGGTCAACATAAATGCCGGGCGTGTGGATGGCGTCAGGGTCAAGTTCGCCGGTCTCAACCAAGATCTCGACTTCGGCGACGCACTTCTTACCGGCCGTCGCCATCATCGGGTTAAAGTTACGGGCGGTCTTGCGGAAGATCAGGTTGCCTTCCTTATCGCCTTTCCAAGCTTTGACGATCGAGAGGTCGGCGACGAGCCCGGTTTCGAGCACATACGTCTCGCCGTGAAACTCTTTGGTCTCTTTGCCCTCGGCCACCAACGTGCCAACGCCGGTCTTGGTATAGAAGCCGGCAATGCCCGCGCCGCCTGCCCGGCAGCGTTCGGCCAGCGTGCCTTGCGGGTTGAACTCAAGCTCTAGCTCGCCGGCCAGATACTGGCGCGCGAACTCTTTGTTCTCGCCCACATAAGAAGAGACCATCTTGCTGATCTGCTTGGTCTCAAGCAGCAGACCGAGACCCCAGCCGTCGACGCCGGCATTGTTGGAGATCACCGTGATCCCCTTAACGCCGCTATCGCGCAGCGCGATGATCAGGTTCTCGGGAATGCCGCAGAGGCCAAAGCCGCCGCTCATAACCGTCATGCCGTCGAAGGTCAGGCCTTCGAGCGCGGACTTGGCGTCCGCATAAACTTTGTTCGCCATGACGCTCGTTTACGTAGCGGCGCGCTGCAGCGCAACATGCCGGCGCGGAAATACAAGTTTCAAGTCCGCTAAACGCAATTGCGCCGGCGGCTGAGCCGGCCGCCGGCGCTTTGCTTCGACCCTAAGGTGGATCGAGAACCTGGTCCCGGTACGAGCGAGGGACGAAAATCGTCCGGAACCGGGGATGATAAGACACCTTCCCGGTTGAACCCGCGCTGAATGGGTCAATCAGCTGGGACGCGCAGAAATTCCCCAGTCGGTCAGAATTTCCGCGGTATTTGCGCCCGGGCGGACCGGACCATTCTGAACGGCGCCAGGCGTGCGCGAAAATCTTGGGGCCGGGGCCGGCTGAATCACGCCGTCGACCTCAGTAAACGACCCGCGCGCGGCGTTATGAGCGTGGCCGGGCGCCTCGGCCATGTCGAGCACCGGCGCAAAGCAGACGTCCGTGCCCTCCATCGCGGTCGTCCACTCGGCCCGTGTCTTGGTGCGAATGACGGCCGCGACCTTCTCCGACATTGCCGCCCAGTTCGTCTTATCCATCTGCGCGGCGAAGGCCGGATCGTCCTTCAAGCCGGTCTGCTCCAGCAGCATCGCGTAAAATTGCGGCTCCAGCGACCCGATGGTGACGAACTTGCCGTCGGCGGTTTCGTACACATCGTAAAACGGCGCACCGCCATCGAGCAGGTTGGAATCGCGTTCGTCGGTCCAGATGCCGGCGGAGCGGAGGCCGTACATCACCGCCATCAGGGAGGCGGTCCCATCCGTGATTGCAGCGTCAATGACCTGCCCCTTGCCCGAGCGCGCGACTTCGACCAACGCCGCGCACACGCCCATCGCCAGATAAAGAGAGCCGCCGCCATAATCGCCGACGAGGTTAAGCGGCGGCGAGGGCGCCACACCTTTGCGGCCCATGGCGTGAAGTGCGCCGGATAGCGCGATGTAGTTAAGATCGTGCCCAGCCGCGTGCGCCAGCGGCCCTGTCTGCCCCCAGCCGGTCATGCGGCCATAGATCAGGCGCGGGTTGCGCTTCAGCGCTTCCTCTGGGCCAACCCCCAGCCGCTCCATCACGCCCGGCCGAAAGCCCTCGATCAGCACGTCCGCTTTCTCGATCAGCTCCAGCGCGACCGCGACATCGGCCGGGTCCTTCATGTCGAGCGCGATCGAGCGGCGCCCGCGCGCGGTGACATCGAACTTAGCCCCGCCGCGCCCGCCCTTACGGTCGATGCGCACCACATCGGCGCCCATGTCGGAGAGCAACATGCAGCAGAAGGGCCCAGGCCCGATTCCGGCGAATTCGACGACCTTAACGCCCGCGAGCGGTCCCTGCGCCATGTTGTGCTCCGTTTACCCTGCCGGTTTGAGAAGGTGCTAACAGGCGTTACTTATACTGTCTGACTACGCGCCGTCGCGGGCGCCGGAGCGTTAACCCTTGCGCATTGTCGTGCGAGCCCCTGACGCCCGAATTGCGCGCGAAGCGCAAACGCAACTCATCGCCGCCGGCGTTGACGCAGCGGCGCTCTTGGGCCCTGCGCGCCCCGCGCCCGATGGCGAAGACATCTCGATATTTCCGGTGACAGGCGACGACGACCTCGCCGCGGCCGCGACTGGCGGAACCACGCTCGCATCACTTGCGGGTCGCCGCTGGTCAGCGCCGCCGGCGCGCGGCTTGAACGCGCCGTCTTCCTTTATGGGCTCGATCGCGCTCGACGCGCCGGCCCCCCTGCTCGCCGCGCAAGTGGAGGCGTGGAGCCGCGTCGCCATCGCCGAAGAAGAGCGCGCGCGCCGCATCGCTACCGCCGCCGCCATTGAAGCGCCGACGCCGCAGCCGCTCGAGCCGCGCAAACTGAAAGCGCTTTATATCGGCGCGCCAAGCTCGATGTTCCTCGCGCTCGAACGCGCCCTCTCTGAGCAAGACGGCCTCGTCGCGGCGGCGTTCTCGTCCTACGCCGGCTTCGACCATTTGCACGACGAACCGTTCGACGCCGTCGTGCTGAACGGCGCGCAAGATGCAGCGACGGCGGTGTCACTGTGCGCCGCGCTCCGCCGCAACGCCACGCTCTATCATATGCCGACCATGGTCGTGGTGGCCTCAGGTGACGCGACCACAGCGAAAGCCGCGATTGAACGCGGCGCCTCGGCTGTGGCGACGGTCAACGCGCCGTGCGGCTCAAGCCTCGGCTGGCTGTTCGAGGCAATTCGCCGCGAACGCCGCCGCCGCACCGCTGAACACGAGATGCGCGCGCTGCGCGATGTCATGGGCGATTCACGCACCGGCCTCTGGCAGCGCCCCGCCTTCGACGCGCACTTGGCGCGCCTTGCCGCCGATCATCACGGCAGCGGCCGCACGATGGCGATGTCGGTGCTGCGCGTTATGCCGGCGCACGGCGCCCGCGCCCCGGCTGAGGATGTTTGGCGCCGCGGCTTCACTGAAGTGGCGACGCTCGCCAGCCGCCTCATCCGCGACGCCGACAGCGGCGTCACCCTCGGCGGCGACCTGATCGCCATCGCGCTACCGGCCTGCGATTTGAAGGGCGCCAAGCGCACCGGCGAGCGCATCGCATCTGTCGCGGAGTGCACCGCATTCGCTTCAGGCGACGGCGGCGCCGGCCCGCTCGTGTTCGAACAGAGCGCGGTGGAGTTGCAAGCCGGGGAAAGCGGCGCCGGTCTTCTGGCCCGTGCGCTACGCGCGATCGAAGTCGAGTCGATCCCGGCCTGATTACGCCGCCTTGCGCGTTGCGATCCGGCTCAGCGCTTCAAGGACACTGCGCAACGCCTTTAGGCGTTGAGCGGCATCCGGCCAACCTGCGGTGAACACCAGCTTGCCGTCGGGCCGCATCTTGAAATCGTCCGGCCGTTCCTGAACGTGACGCACCAGCGCCATCGGATCGGGGAAGCCGCCATCGCGGAACGTCATCACCGCGCCTTTGGGGCCAGCATCGAGTTTCGAGACCAAGCAGCGGCGGCAGAGCGCTTTCAGCGCAGCCACCGCGATCAGCTGATCAGCTTCCGCCGGCAGCGGGCCGAAGCGATCGATCAGTTCGGCCGCAAATGCCTCGCGCTCTTGATCGCTGTCTAGATCGGCAAGCCGGCGATAAAGCGCCAGCCGCACGTTAAGATCAGCGACATAATCTTCCGGAATCAGCACCGAGGCGCCCACATTGATCTGCGGCGACCAAGATTTTTCGCTGACCGCATCGTCCTCGCGGCCCTCGCGCAGATTGGCGACGGCCTCCTCCAGCATCGACTGATAAAGCTCAACGCCAACTTCGCGGATATGGCCGGACTGCTCTTCGCCCAGCAAATTGCCCCCGCCGCGCATGTCGAGATCGTGACTGGCCAACGTGAATCCAGCGCCGAGATTATCGAGCGATGATAGGATTTTAAGCCGCTTCTCCGCACTCACCGTCATCGCTTGTTCGGCGGCCGTGGTGAGATACGCGTATGCGCGCAGCTTCGAGCGGCCGACGCGTCCGCGCAGCTGATAAAGTTGCGCCAGGCCGAACATGTCGGCGCGGAAGACGATCAAAGTGTTGGCGCGCGGAATGTCCAAACCGGATTCGACAATGCTGGTGGAGAGCAGCACGTCGAAATCGCCGTCATAAAAGCGCGTCATGATCTCATCGAGAGCGCCGGGCGGCATTTGTCCGTTGGCGATCGCGAACGTCACTTCCGGCACGTTGCGGCGCAGGAAGTCCGCCGCTTCATCGAGATCGGAAATGCGTGGGGAGACGAAGAAGCTCTGGCCGCCGCGATACTTCTCGCGCAGCAGCGCTTCGCGCACAGTGACAGCGTCGAACGCGGTGACATAGGTGCGCACGGCCATGCGGTCGATCGGCGGTGTTGTGATCAAGCTCATCTCGCGCACGCCGGCGAGCGCCAGCTGCAAGGTGCGCGGGATCGGCGTGGCGGAGAGGGTCAGCGCGTGCACTTCGGCGCGCATATCCTTCAAGCGCTCTTTGTGCTTCACGCCGAAGTGCTGCTCTTCGTCGATGATCATCAGGCCGATGTCGCGGAACTGCACCGTCTTCGAAAGCAGCGCGTGCGTACCGACCACGATCTCGATCGTACCGTCAGTCAAGCCCGCCTTGGTTTCGTTGGCTTCCTTTGTCGTCACCAGACGAGAAAGCTGGCGCACGCGCACCGGTAGACCGCGGAAGCGCTCGGTGAAGGTGCGGTAGTGCTGGCGGCAGAGCAGCGTCGTCGGCGCAATCACCGCCACCTGCTTGCCGGACATCGCCACCAGGAACGCCGCGCGCAGCGCAACTTCGGTTTTGCCAAAACCAACATCGCCGCAGATCAAGCGGTCCATCGGACGGCCAGCGGCCAGATCGCCGACCACATCATCGATGGCGGCCATCTGATCGTCTGTCTCTTCGTACGGAAAGCGCGCGCAAAACTCGTCCCACAGCCCCTCTGGCGGCGACACCGGCTCGGCCGTGCGCGTCGCGCGCATCGCGGCGATACGCAGCAATTCTTCGGCCATGTCGCGCAGACGCTGCTTCGCCCGTGCTTTGCGACTTTGCCAAGCGACGCCGCCCAATTTGTCGAGCTGCGCCTCCGCATCCTCGGCGCCGTAACGGCTGACCAGTTCGATATTCTCAACCGGGAGATAAAGCTTATCGCCGCCGGCGTAAGTTAGATCCAAACAATCGTGCGGCGCGCCGGCGACATCGAGCGTCTTCAGCCCTTCGTAGCGACCAACGCCGTGATCCTGGTGCACGATCAAATCGCCTTGGCTCATCGTGCTGGCTTCGGTGAGCACACTCGACGCTTTGCGGCGCTTGCGCGGCCGCGCGAGCCGGTCGCCCAGAATGTCCTGCTCGGCGATGAAGGCGAGCGCCTCGGTCTCAAAGCCGTGTTCGATCGGCAGCACAGTGACGCCGTGCGCGCCTTTCGGCAGCGCGGCCGCCTCGCGCCACGACATGATGCGCACCACCGCTTCAACGCCGTGATCGGATAGCACGCCGGAGAGCCGCTCCGCCGAGCCATCGCTCCAAGCAGCGACCACCACGCGCTTCTTCGCTTTCGTCAGCGCTTCAATATGCTTGGCCGCCGCTTCGAACACGTTGGCGTCGACGGTTTGGCGTTCCGGCGCGAAGTCGCGGCCAGCGCGGGCATTTAAATTGAGCTGCTTCTTGGAGTCGGTGTCGAAGTGCGTGAAATGGCGCACGCTCACTGGCTTCAGCGCAGCGGCGAGCGCCTCTTCGTTGAGATAAAGCAGATCCGGCTCAGGCGCGCGGAACGGCGTGCCGCCGCGCGGTGTCGGCGCGCCTTTGCGCGAGTCATAGTGGTCGCGCGCGGTTTCGACGCGCTCTTTCAGCGCCTCATCGGCCAGCGCATCGAACGCAACCAGCGCACCCTCCCCCGCATAGTCGAACACGGTCTCAAGCCGCTCATAGAAAAACGGCAAGAATTGCTCGACGCCTTGCCGGCGGATGCGAGCGCTGACGCTATCGTAGAGCGCATCGCTGACGGCGCCGTAGGCTTGCGTGAAGCGGCGGCGGAATTGCAGCACGGTGAGATCGTCGAGCAGCACTTCGCTGACTGGCGTGAGCAGCGCCGCGTTGAGCTTGGCGCGCGAGATCTGCGTCTCGGGATCGAAGCTGCGGATGGTTTCGAGCGTGTCGCCGAAAAAATCGAAGCGCAGCGGCTCCGGCGCGCCCGGCGTGAACACATCGATCAAGCCGCCGCGCACCGCGAACTCGCCAGGCGCCCGCACAGTGGACGCCCGCGCGTAGCCGTTGACGACGAGGTAGCCCTCAAGCTCCTGCATCGACGTCTCGGCGCCCGCCTTGGCCGGGAACGAGCCCTCCGCCAGCCGCGCCCGCGGCGGCACACGCTGCGCCACCGCCGACGCCGTCGCCACCACCAGCAGCGGCGCATCGTTGCGCCCGCGCCGCGCCAGCGCCGTCAGCGCCGCACAACGCTGCGCGGCCACAGCCGCCGCCGGAGAAATGCGATCGTACGGCAGCGTATCCCAGGCCGGCAGACGCAACGTCGCCAGCTCCTGCGCAAAGAACTTCGCCGCCGCTTCGAACTGCGAAGCGCGCGTCTCGTCACGCGCCACGAACACCGTCACGCCGCCGCGCAAACGCGCCGCCTCCGCCACCGCAGCCGCGTCGATGCCTTCAGGCGCGCCGGAGACCACCAGCGCGTCCTTCGACTTCGCCAGCGTTTCGATCAGGCGCGGGGAGAGAGCTGGGTCTTTCATCGATCCGGTTGGGTGAGGTCAAAGCGGAAAGCGCGAATCAGCGCGAGGGTCGGGGTGTCGTATTCAGCCGGGGCCGGCGCCTGTTCGGTGATCCAGGCGAACACGTCCTGGTCGGGGGCGTCGAGCAGCCGCTCAAAATTATCCAGGCCGGGTTGATCGAGTTCGCTGAGCCGGCGGTCGGCAAAACCGCCTAGAATCAGATCAATCTCCCGGAATCCTCGACGCCACGCACGGAACTGGAGCTTCTTGCGACGGTCGTCCATGGGCCCCGTGGAGCTAGGCAAAATCGAAGGGGGCCGCGCTATAACCCATATGGGCGGAGCTGTCAGCGCCGCCAGAGCCCAAGATGAGTGACGTTTCGCCTCCTGCCGCCAATGATCTCGAAGGCGTGTTCCTGGCGCCTGCGCGGGCGCCCAAGGGCGCGCGCAAGGACACTATGGAGCTGATCGCCAAGGTTGCGGGCGGCCGGCTGGTGCGCGACGTCGTGTTCCTGCCGCCGAACAGCGCCATCGACCGGCGCCTGCGCGTGCCGATCGCCGACACCAACGACGGCGACATCGCCACCATCGAGGCCGAGGTGGACGGCCACATGGCCGCCTACAAAAACCTGCCGCACCGCATCCGGCTGCGCGACGAGACCGGGTTTCTCACCGTCGCCTACTTCCGTGGCAACGAGGAGATGCTGAAGCGCATGTGGCCGGTCGGCCAGACGCGGCTGGTGAGCGGTAAGATCGGCTTTCACGACGGCATGCGCCAGATGCTGCATCCCGATCACGTCGTCGATCCAGCCAAGGGCGAAGCGCCGCCGGCGGTCGAGCCGGTCTATCCGCTGACACAGGGTCTCTTCGGCCGCACGCTCGCGCGCACCATTCTCGGCGCGCTCGACACGTTGCCCGAGACACCGGAATGGCTCGGAGCCACCACGGTCAAGGCGCACGACTGGCCGGACTTCCGCACCGCGCTCGAACACTTGCACCGCCCGGCAGCGCCGGAAGATGTTGCGCCGGAGAGCGCCTTCCGCACGCGGCTCGCCTACGACGAACTCTTTGCGCGCCAATGTGCGCTGCGGCTACGGCGCTCGCATCGGCGCAAGGAGCCAGGACGCGCGCTGCTGGGCGATGAACGCTTCAGCGCACCGCTGCTGGCAAGCCTGCCGTTTGCGCCGACGGGCGCACAGTCACGCGCCGTCAATGAGATTTACACCGATATGGCCGAACCCGCGCCGATGCTACGTTTGCTGCAAGGCGACGTCGGCTCCGGTAAAACTTTGGTGGCGGCGCTGGCGATGGCGCGCGCGGCGGAAGCCCGCCTGCAAAGCGCGATGATGGCGCCCACCGATCTCCTCGCCCGCCAACATGGCGCCACGCTCGCGCCGCTGCTCGAAGCCGCCGGCATGACCATGGCGGTGCTGACCGGGCGCGACAAAGCCAAGGAGCGCAAAGCCATCCTGGAGCGCTTGGCCAATGGCGAGATTTCCGTCGTCGTCGGCACCCACGCCCTCTTCCAGGACGACGTGACGTTCCACGACCTCGGCCTCATCGTTATCGACGAGCAGCACCGCTTCGGCGTCTCCGACCGCGCCCGCATGGTGGCCAAGGGCTACGCGCCGCACGTGCTGGTGATGAGCGCCACACCGATCCCGCGCACGCTGGCGCTTTCGATCCACGGCGACATGGACCTTTCCGTGCTCGATGAGAAGCCGCCGGGCCGCCAACCGATCCGCACCGCCACCATGCCGACGACGCGCATGGAGGAAGTCATCGAAGCCATCGGCGAAGCCCGCAAACGCGGCGAGCGCGCCTATTGGGTGTGCCCGCTGATCGAGGAGAGCGAGGCGATCGATCTGCCCGCCGTCATCGACCGCCACGCCGAGCTGCAGCTGCGCTTCGGCAAGGGCGTCGAGATCGTGCACGGGCAGATGTCCGCCACGGCGCGCGAGGCGGCGATGGATCGCTTCCGCGCGGGTGACTCGTTCCTGATGGTGGCGACGACGGTGATCGAAGTCGGCGTCAACGTCACCGAGGCCACCATCATGGTGATCGAGCACGCCGAGCGCTTTGGCCTGGCGCAGCTGCACCAATTGCGCGGCCGCGTCGGCCGCGGCGACAAGCAAGGCTCGTGCGTGCTGCTCTGGAAGCCGCCGCTCGGCGAAAGCGCCAAGGTCCGCCTCGACGCGATCCGGCGCAATGACGACGGCTTCGCCATCGCCGAGATCGATTTCCGCATGCGCCGCGCCGGCGACATGCTCGGCACCCAACAATCCGGCCTGCCGCCGTTCCGCCTCGTCAGCCCCGAAGCGCACGCCGATTTGCTAGGCCCCGCCGACAAAGAAGCGCGGCTCGCGATCGAACGCGACCCCGACCTGAAAACCGAACGCGGCCAAGCCATCCGGCTCGCGCTGGCGCTGTTTGGTTATACCGAGGCAGCCGAGCTGGCGCGGTCGGGATAAAGGCCGGGCCGCCAGCGACCGGGTTTGTTGCCCTGGGCCACGAACGAAATGAGTTCTCGCAATGAATGCTGATGGTCGAGTCCTAAAGGCAGCCGCCGTCGTAGTTTTGGCCGGCTTGTCCCTATTTGTTGCGCTGACGGCTCTGTCGCCGCTGGATCGCACTTACTCGGTCTTCTTTGAATCGGCAGGCTACGTCGAACGGGGCGAGAAGTTCGGCGTAGCGATTGGAATGAGCCCTGAAGACGCCGAGGCTGTGCTCTTATCAAACGGCCTGACAATCGGTTCGAACTGGCGCAATCGCTGCGGCGGTCGGGAAGCGGAAGCTGCTGAGACGATGAAGCTGTACCTCGACATGAGCTGGCGACATGGTGCGGTTTGCACATTCGTGGCTGAAGGTTCGGTGCGTGCTGTGGCCTGGGCGTTCAATCCTATGGCACCCTAGATGATTGCGGTTTCTCAGCTAGCGGAGCTTTGGGAGCTCTCGGGTTTGTCAGTCGAGTTTACGCTCGAGTTCTCTTTCGTGAACAAGCCGTCCCCAGACAAGCGCGATTGGTTTGTGCAGGTGCTGGCCCGTGACGAGGGCGCCTCGATAGCTGACACGGTCGCGGACAAGCTCTTTGCTTACGTCAATTTGAACGACCCGGCAGATCTCCCTGATTATCTGACCTGGGGCGGCTCCGGTCAGACCTTGGTTTCCAATGAAATGAAGGCGCTCGTAGAGGGCTTCGCTGTGCCTAACACAGAATTCTTCCCGGTGAAGCTGGTCCTCCGCAAGGGCGGGATGAAGGACAACGACGAGCCTTGGGAAGACGGCGTCAGCGTCGACGGCTTCTGGCTGATGAATTCTTGGAACCGACTTGACGTCATCGACACCGAGAAATCCGTGGTGGAATGGCAGAAATCCTTCGTCGGCGAGCGGGCGCCTTGGATTACTCGGTGGAAACGCCTCGTGTTTACGGCGGCGATTGAAGAGGACCTGTTTGGGTTCGTCCACCACTTACGCCGTCGCCGTTTTATTTCGACCAGATTGCGCGATGCAATCCTTCAAAAGGGTCTGCGTTGCCGAGTTTCTTCGCGTCCGACACATCGAGCAGATCGCTGAGAGTTTGGCGGAGCCGGGAAAGCTTTTCGTAGATAGCCGTCCGCTCTATCCCCGCATTTCGCGCCGAAACACCAACGCTTTCAACGTCGCAAAGAATATCAATCCGACCGAGTTCAATCTGGCCGCATACTGGCGCCCATGAACCCCGCCCCAGAACCCCACATCTCACACCACCGCCTCGCCCGGCTTATGAACTGGGCGGCGGCGTGGTTGATGCGGTTCACGGCATGTCTCATCACTGGCGCAACGCCGCCGCGCGGCCTGCTTGACGACATGGCGCGCTATGTCGGTAAACTCATTTTCCTGCGCGCCATCGCGACGCTGTCGCCGCGACCGGCGCGCATGCGCCTGCACCATCCACGCGGCGCGCCCAACGGTTTTCGCAAACGCCGGCACACTAGCGCCCTCATGCGCAGCGCCATCGGCTCGGCCCTCCGCCGCCAGTTGCGGGCTCACGGCGTCGCCGCGCGTGTGTGTGCGCTGCTCTGCGCGCTCGCCAATGCTGACGCGCTCGCGGCAAAGCTGGCCAAGCGCCTCACTCATCGGCTGACGCGCCTCGCCGCCATGACGCCCGCGCGTCCGCCAGCGGCGCTGCTTATGGGCGCAACTTTTGCGCCGTCGCCCGCCGCCGCCGACAGCTCCTAAGCCACCCTTCACATCATTGCCTCTATTCCCACCGCGCCGAGCCCCGCTCCGCGCGGGCGCCGGCGCGTGCCGGGTCAGCGCACCGCGTGCGCCGCCAACACGCGCGCGACCACTTCGGTGACGCGCTTACCGGTCGGGATGTGCAAAAACTCGTTCGGGCCGTGCGCGTTCGAGTGCGGGCCGAGCACGCCGGTGACGACGAACTGCGCTTGCGGAAATTTTTCGCCCAGCATGCCCATGAACGGGATCGAGCCGCCTTCGCCCATCATCGCCGCCGGCTTGCCGAATGATTTCTGCGACGCATCCTCGATCGCCGCTTCCAGCCACGGCGCCGTCTTCGGCGCGTTCCAGCCCGAGCCTTCTTTCTCCGGCTCGTAACTCACGCGCGCGCCATAGGGCGGATCGCTTTCGAGAATCTGCTTCAGCCGCGCGCTGGCCTTTTTGGCATCGACCGTCGGCGGCGCCCGCATCGAGAGCTTCGCTTCCGTGAACGGCCGCAGCACGTTGCCCGCATCGCGCGGCGGCGGCGCGCCGGCGAGCCCCGTCACCGAGAGCGCCGGCCGCCAGGTGCGGTTCAGCACCAATTCGGCCAAGTCCGTCCCGTTCGGTTTCATGCCGTCGACAAACGGAAACTTCGCATAGACCTGATCGCCGAGCGCCTGCGCCGCGACCTTCGCTTGCCGCACGCGCTCCTCGGGGATCGGCGCATTTAGCTCCGACACAATCACCTCGCCGGTCTCGACATTCTCCAACCGCGCCAACAATTGGCGCAAAATGCGGAAACTCGACACCACCACGCCGGACGCATCGCCCGAGTGCACGCCCTCCTCCAACACATCGACGCGCAACGTGCCGCCGATCATGCCGCGCAGCGACGTCGTCAACCACAAGCGCTCATAATCGCCGCAGCCGCTATCGAGGCAGACGACCAGCGACACCTTGCCAATCCGCTCGGCCAACGCATCGACATAAAACGGCAAATCCGGCGAGCCGCTCTCTTCGCTCGCTTCAATCACGACCACCGCGCGCGCATGCGGCACGCCTTGCTCTTTCAGCGCCAGCAGCGCGCCCAGCGCACCGAACATCGCATAGCCATCATCGGCGCCGCCGCGGCCATAGAGCTTGTCGCCCTCGATCACCGGCACCCACGGACCCTTGCCGTCGCTCCAGCCCGTCATCTCCGGCTGCTTATCGAGGTGGCCGTAGAGCAGCACCGTGTCGCCGTCGCGGGCCGAGCCTGGCACGTCGATGAAAATGAGCGGCGTCCGCCCCGGCAAACGCTCGACCGAAAGCGTGGCGTTTAAGGCCGGCAGCTTCTTCTCCGCCCACGCCACGAACAGCGAAACCGCGCGCTCCATATGCCCAAGCTTGTCCCACTCAGGCTCGAACGACGGCGACTTGTTCGGAATGGCGATGTACTCGACCAAAGTCGGCACGATCTCCGCGTTCCAAATTTCATCGGTGAATTTGCGCAACTGCGCCTGCGACAGCTCGGCCATAAATCCCTCGTGCTCGCGCGTGCGAAGCGATGGAGCGGGCGGGGGGAATCGAACCCCCGACATTCAGCTTGGGAAGCTGACGTTCTACCTCTGAACTACGCCCGCGATCTGCCTGACGGTTAAGCCGAAGCGGCGCCGGCGTGCAAGCGGAACAGGCAATGGCGCGGCGCTTAGCGCCCGCGCAGATTGTCGTCGGGCTCGACGGCGACGCCGCCGCCGGTCGGGACGCTGAGCACGCCGACGGAGGCCAGCAGCTGGCGTTCGGCCACCACCAGATCCCGCTCGGCTTGCGCCAAAGCGAGGCGCGCGGTGAGCAGATCGGCTTCCTGATCGAGCACTTCGACGGTGGAGCGTAGGCCCGTCTCCTGCTCCAGCGTCACGCCTTCGTACGCGAGTTCGGCGGCTTCGACCTGATCGCGTGCGGATTCGACCGCGGCGCGGGCGCTGGCGAGGCCAGTCCAGGCGTTGGTGACGCTCTCCTGCACGCTGCGCTGGGTGGCGGCGAGATCGAGATTGGAGGCGGAGCGCAAAGCGCGTTGCGCGCGCGTGCGCGAACGGATGGCGCCGCCCTGAAACAGCGGCACCGAAACGCGGAGGCCGACGCTGTCGCTGGTCGATTCCGAGAAGTCGTCGTTGAAATCGGCGCCCGTTCCGAAGCCACCTTCCAACGTGACGTTGACGCGGCCTTGCGCGGCGGCGGAATCGACGTTCGCATCGGCGAGCCGCGTGTCGGCCTGCGCGCCGATAAGCAGCGGGCTATTGTCAACCGAAGAGTCGAGCGCCGTTTGCAAATCGCTTGGCAAGCCAGTCGCCGGCGCCGGCGGCGTCAAACCGGAGGGCGGGCGCCCGACCAGGCGCTGATACGCCTGCACCGAAGCCGCCAACGCGCCCTGCGCCTGCACCAATTGCGTGCGCGCCTGCGCGAAGCGGGCTTGCGACTGCGCCACGTCGGTGCGCGTGACCACGCCGGCGTCGAACTGCGCTTGCGCATATTCAAAGAGCCGCGAGAGGTTCGACACCGTCGTCTCGCGCGCCGCTACGATCGCCTGTGCTTGGCGGACATCGGCGTACGCGCGCGTCACATCGAGCAGCAGCGTTTGCTGCGCCAATTCGTAATCGGCCACCGCGCCGGCGATCTGCGCTCGCGCCGCCCGCGTGCCCGCCAGAACCCGGCCCGAGCCGAACAGCAATTGCGAGACGTTGGCGTTTGCCGACCAGGTTTCGCTGCGATCACCCTCAAGCAGCACGTTGTCGGAGTCGCGGTCGCTGGCGCTGGCGCCGGCCGAGAGCGAAACTTGCGGCAACGCCGCCGCCCACGCTTGCGGCAGCGCCTCGCGCGTTGCGTTCAAGCGCTGGCGTTGCGCCGCCAAGGTCGGGTTCGAGTCGACCGCCGACGCCATCGATTCCGCCAACGTCTCCGCCGAGGCGGGCGCGATCGCCGCCATCAACGCGACCAGGGACGCAACAATCAAACGCATGAGAACTTCTTCCTCATTCCCGCCGCAGCGCCTCGATCGGATCGAGCTTCGCTGCGCGCCAAGCCGGGTACGCGCCAAACACGACGCCGACCAATCCAGAAAACGCGATCGCCAATCCCGCATTTAACGGCGACACCACCAAGGGTAAGTTAAATAGGGTTGTCATCCCCCAGGCGCCAAGCACGCCAATAACTAACCCGATAATTCCTCCCGCCACGGAAAGCGTCACCGCTTCCAACCCGAACTGATGAAGAATGTCTGATTGACGGGCGCCTAAAGCCTTTCGCAGGCCGATCTCGCGTGTCCGTTCGGTGACACTCACCAGCATGATGTTCATAATGCCGATACCACCGACAAGCAGCGAAACGGCGGAGATTCCCCCCAAAAGGTAAGTGAACACCTGCGTCGTTTGCGCCGCCGTCTCGCTGATCGAGCTCAGATTCTGCACCGTGAAATCGTCTTCGCCCTCGCGCGTGCGGTGGCGCTCACGCAGCAGGTTCTCGACATCTTCCTGCAAGCGATTGAGCACGCCCTCGCTCTCGGCCTTCACCGAAATCTGACTGACCGTGTCGCCGCGCCCACGCCGCCCGGCGATGCGGCGCTTGACGGTCGTCAACGGCGCCAGAACGATATCGTCCTGATCCTGGAAGCCTGACTGCCCTTTGGTCTCCAGCACCCCGATCACTTCATAGGTGCCGCCATTCATGCGCAGGGTCTGGCCGATCGGGTCCACGTTCGGAAAGAGATTGATCGCGACGGTGTTGCCCAGCACGACGATGCGGCGCGCCTGGCGCTCTTCGGTTTCATCGAACATGCGCCCTTGCGCCAATTCCCAATCGCGGGCGATCAGAAAGTCCGGCGTCACGCCATTGACTTCGGGGTTCCAGTTGAGCCCGTTGGCGATCAGCTGCGCTCGCGCCCGCTGCGATGGCGCAACGACGGCAACGCCCTCGATTTGCGCGATCGCTTCCGCGTCATCCATCGTCAGCGAGTCAAAGCCGCCGCCGGCGCCGGCCTGTCCGCGCACGCCGCCGCCGCTACGCTGCGCGCCTGGCACCACGATCAGCAAGTTCGAGCCGAGCGACGCGATCGAACGCTCCACTTGCGCCTGCGCGCCGGAGCCGAGTGCGACCATCGCGACGACGGAGGCGACGCCGATGATCACACCCAATGCTGTCAGCGCTGAGCGCAGCGGATTGGAGCGCAGCGCCCGGCCGGCGCTGGAGATCAGATCAGACGTGCGCATCATGCGACGTCTCCTTCGCGTTGATGGTGTCGGAGACGATGTGGCCGTCGCGCATTTCGATCGTGCGCCGCGTCGCCCGCGCCACGTCGTGATCGTGCGTTACGAGAACGACCGTCGCGCCCTCTTTATTGAGCTGACCGAACAGCGCCAGAATTTCGATGCCGGTATTGCTATCGAGCGCGCCGGTCGGCTCGTCCGCCAGGATCAGCGCCGGCTTGCCGGCGAGCGCGCGGGCGATGGCGACACGCTGTTGCTGGCCGCCAGAAAGTTGCGTCGGTCGGTGGCCCATGCGTTCGCCGAGGCCGACGCGGGTCAGCAATTCCGAGGCGCGCGCCCGCCGCTCAGCCGGCAGCACGCCGCCATAGATCATCGGCAGCTCGACATTTTCGAGCGCGGTCAGCCGCGGCAGCAGATTGAAGCTCTGAAATACGAAGCCGATGGTCTGATTGCGGAAGATGGCGAGATCGTCGTCGCTCATCTCGCCAATATCGTTGCCGGCGATGGTGATGCGCCCGCCGCTCGGCGTATCGAGGCCGCCGAGAATGTTCATGAGCGTCGACTTGCCCGAGCCGGAGGGGCCGACAATGGCGCAATACTCGCCGCGCGGAATGTTGAAGCTGACGCCGTCGAGCGCATGCACCGTCTCGTCGCCCATGCGGTAGAGCTTGGTGAGATCGTCGGCCTGGATCAGGGTCGCCATTACGCGCCCCTGATGCGTGCGCCGCCCGGCCCGCCGCGTCCGCCGCCTTGGCCGCCGCCGAACGGGCTGCTTTGCGCGCCGGAGGCTTGCGGCGGGCCGCCGCCGATGATGACTTCGTCGCCTTCGTTCAAGCCGCCATGCAGCAGCGTGAAGCCGTTGTCGGCGACGCCGATCTCGACCAGCACCGGCGTCGGCTGACGATTGCGCAGCACCCACACCACAGCTTGCTGACGCACTTCCGCGCGCGGCCCTGCGCCAGAGCGCATCTGCTCCAGCAATTGCACTTGCGCTGGCGTCAAGGTCGGCTCGATCGCGGCCATCACTTGCTCACGCACGCGCCGCATCGCAGCGCGACGATCGCCGCCTTGGCCACGCGGCGCCGCGGCAGAGGCACTCTCGAATGCCGTTTGCGCAACGGCCTGTTGTTGTTCGGTCAGTTGCAGCGTCTCGGTCATTTGCGCGATGATGCGGCCGCCGCCCTGCCCGCGGCCTTGACCACGGCCTTCGCCGCGCGCTGCACCGCGCTCTTGCGTTTGCGCTTGCGCTTCGCCGGTGCGGCCACGCCGTTCGCCGCCGCCTGACATCAGCGCCTGCCCTTGCGCCGCCACCTCGGGGTCAGCTGGACGGAAGCGCAGCGCCGTATTCGGCACGCGCAGCACGTTTTCACGTTGCTCAAGCACGATCTCGGCGTTCGCCGTCATCCCTGGCAGCAATTGCCGGCCGGGATTATCCGCCTCGACCACCACAGTATAACTGACCACGCCAGATTCAGCGACGCCCTGCTGGCGCACTTGGCTGACGCGACCCTCGAAGTCGCGATCCGGAAACGCGTCGACGGTGAAGCGTACGGTCTGGCCTTCGTTCACTTCGCCAATATCGGCTTCATCGACTGTGATGTTGGCCTGCAACCGCGCCAAATCCTGCGCGATCACAAACAGCGTCGCCGCCTGCAAGCTCGACGCAACCGGCTGGCCGACGTTCACTTGCCGATCGACAACCACGCCCGCGATCGGCGAGCGGATGACACTGCGGTCCAAATCCGTGCGCGCCGTCGCCACTTGCGCCGCCGCTGACGCCACAGCCGCCCGCGCCGTATCCCGCGCTGCGCGCTGCTGCGCCATCAATTGTTCGGAGGCAAAGCCGCGCTGCTGCAGCAATTGGTAACGCGTGTAATCCGATTGCGCGACGGCGAGCTGCGCCTGCTGTTGCGCCAGCTGCGCCTGCGCTTGCGTGATGCGTTGCTGAAACGGCGTCGGATCGAGCCGCGCCAGCACTTGGCCAGCGGTCACTTGGCTATTGAAATCTACCAAAACTTCCTGCACCGGGCCCGAAACTGTGGAACCCACGTTCGCGGAGACGAGAGGCTGGAGCGTCCCTGTCGCGCTCACCACGCGCGTAATCGCGCCGCGATCGACCGCCGCCGTGCGATAGGGATCTTCGTCCTCGCCGCCAGCGAACAGGTTCCAGCCGATCAGGACAACGACGAGCCCGCCCAGCACCATGAACAGGTTCCGCCCCCGCAAAAGGCCGGGGCGTTTAGACCAGAGATCCTGTGCTTTTTGCTTCAGTTCGGCGAGCATGTCGTATCCTCACTTGGCGGTCGCACGGCGATCGGCAAGCCAGTTCTCCCAATGTGACGAGCCGGTGACGCGGCTGGCGCCCGAAGGTTCCAGCCGCGCCGTCCGGATTAGTCGCGTCCGCGCCGATTTGGGCGGCCCGCTTCGGCTTCTTCGCGCGTCACGCGACCATCGCTGTTCGCATCCATGCGTTCGAACATGCCAGCGCCCATCGCCGCATATTCGGCGCGTGAGATTTGGCTGTCGTTGTTAGCGTCGAAATTGGGACGCTCTGGCCGCTCGGCGCGCGACGGACGCTCGCCGCGCTCGCACCGTTGCGGACGCTCGGCTTCGGTGATGACGCCATCGTTGTTTGCATCGATACGATCGAACTGGGCTGTCGGACGCGCGAGGTATTCGTCGCGCGTGACATTGCCGTCGCTATTGGCGTCCGCGCGCGTCAGGCTATGCCCACCGCCGCCGCGTCCGTGACCACGGCCTTCACCTCGGCCTTCACGGCCGGCGCGCATTTCTTCGCGCGTCAGCTGGCCGTCCGTATTCGCATCTAGGCGCGCGAAGTTGGCGTCGCGCCCGGCGTCGAATTCCTGACGGGTCAGCACGCCGTCGCTGTTGGCGTCCGACTGGAACAGGCCGTGTTGGCCGCGCGCGGGGGCGTCATTCTGCGCCATCGCCAGACCAGCCGCGCCCGCCAACGCCGCGAAACCCGCCGCGGCAAACAAAATTTTACGCATGTAGAAGCTCTCCATCGGCCGCCCAACGCTTCGGCCATGCTGCTTTCTACGAGCGCGCTGTTGCGCCCGTTGGTCCGCTTTGCGCCAAAGTTTGTCTGCGTGCGGAAAAAGAAAAAAGCGGCCGGCGTGGGAGAACGCCGGCCGCTATTCAATTGGTCCCATCGCGAGGGAGGGCGATTTAAGGGACTTACCAGGTCCGGCGCTTCGGGGGAGGGTCCGCGCCGTCCGATGCCTTTAACGTAGCCACGACCTGTGTCCGTCGTTTTTCGCAAAAAGCCAAACTTGCGCCAGACTGTGTCAGTTCCGCTCCCGCAGCGTACCCGGCTGCGGGCGCTGCGGCGCCGGCGGGCGCGCCTGTCCGACCAAGCGCACAAATTCCGAGCGCGACAAGGATGCGCTGGCGTCTTCATCATAATCGCTGACGCGAGCGCGGATTTCTGTGTCGAATTCAGCGCGCGTAATGACGTTGTCGACGTTGCGGTCGAAATCGAGCCGGTATGGACCCAATTGGCCACCGCCGAGAACCGCATTCGCCCAGTTCTGAAATTCTATCGGTGAAAGCGAGCCATCGCCATTGGTATCGGCGCGCGTGAACTCGCGCTCGAGCCCAGCATCGATTTCCGCCGTGGCGACGCTGAGATCGGCGTCCGTATCGAAGCTCACCAGCATCATCGTATCGGCGGAGAGCAAGGCGCGGATCGGCTCGTTGCGTTGCGAGGACGGGCCGCCGCCACTGGCGCAGCCGCCTAACACCAGCGCCGCGCCTGCCAGAGCCGCTGCCGAAATCTTTGCGCGCATCGAATCCTCGTCCCTTGTTGTCGCCCTTAAAGGCGGGCTGATCCGGGCGGCTTCATGGCGAACCGCCCCCCGTTCTTGCCTAAGTGTGTCGTCCCACAGGCCCCGCCAAGCTTTGGCACAAGTCGGGCACGCCCACTTAGTAGATTTTTCGGTTTGTCGGGCGCACTTAAAGCCGATGACGTTAGAGGCCCCCCATATTCTGGTTGTTGACGACCATCGCGAGATCCGCGAATCCCTGGCGCAGTTCCTTAAAAAGAACGGTCGCCGCGCCACCGCCGTCGAGAGCGCCGAGGCCGCCCGCAAGGCCATCAAAGAGAACCGCATCGACCTCGTCATCCTCGACATCATGATGCCGGGCGAGGATGGCCTCTCCCTCGCCCGTCACATCCGCGAGACCAACCACATTCCGGTGATCCTGCTCTCGGCCCGTGCCGAGGAGATCGACCGCATCGTCGGCCTCGAAGTCGGCGCTGACGATTACGTCGTGAAGCCCTTCAACCCGCGCGAGCTGCTTGCCCGCATCGAAGCCGTGCTCCGCCGCACCAACGCGCTGCCGCCGAGCGTCGAAGCGCCGACGGGCGACATGCTCACCTTCGATCGCTGGTCGCTAAAGCTCGCCGAGCGCGAACTAGTCGACGACGAAGGCAATGCGCACGAACTTTCCACCGGAGAATATCGCCTGCTGCTCACCTTCCTGCAGCGCCCCAAGATCGTGCTCTCGCGCGAGCAATTGCTTGAGCTGGCGTTCGATCGCGGCACGGACGTGTTCGATCGCGCCGTCGATACGCAAGTCAGCCGGCTGCGTCGCAAGATCGAAGCTGACGCGCGCTCGCCAAAACTGATCAAGACTGTGTGGGGCGGCGGCTACGTGTTCACCGCGCCGGTCGAAAAGGCGTGAGAGCTAATCCGCTCAACACGCTGACAGGCCGCATGGTGCTCGTCACCGTGGTGGCGGTCGTCATCTCGTACGCCATTGCTTTCGCAATTTACACCAACGAACGCGGCGCCGCCCTGCGCCGCGCCGCTGAAACCGGCGTCATCGAACGCATCGTCTTCACAACGGAGAGCTTGCGCGAAGCATTGCCGGATCGACGCGAGCAACTCGCCGCCTCAATCCGCGACTTCAACAGCCGCTACAGCGTCACCACCGCGCCAGTGGTTGAACAAGCCGCCGTCGGCGGCGCAGGCGGACGAATCGCCCGCGGCATCGCCGAACGCCTTGCCGGCACCGACGTCCGCGCCAACGCCCGCACGGTCGAGCGCCCCTCGCGCCGTTGGCGGCGTAGTCGCAACGATGACTTTGAAGGGGGCCGCGGCGGCCCGCGCGAGGGCGACGAGCCACCGATCGTACGCAGCACGGAAGTTACCGTCTCGGTTCAACTCGATCCCACCTCTTGGCTCAACGTCCGCGCCCGCCTGCCCGGACCGCGCCCGGCGCCGCTCAGCGTCCTTGTCGGCGCGCTGGCGTCGGTGCTCATCGTCGGCATCGGCGCCGCGTTGATCTCGCGCCAGATTGGCCGACCGCTTGCTGACCTCGCCAGCGCCGCAGACGCACTTGGCGCCGGACAGACTAATGTCGCGGCCCCCGTCAGCGGCCCGGAAGACGTGCGCCGCGCGTCCACCGCGTTTAACGCCATGGCCGAACGGCTCGGACGTCAACTCAGCCGGCAGCGGCAAATGCTATGGGCGCTGTCGCACGATCTGCGGACGCCGATCACGGCCATCCGCCTGCGCGCCGAATTGATCGAGGACGATGCGGCGCGCCAACGCCTGCTCGCTTCCGTCGAAGAGATGGAGCAATTGACCGAACAAGCGCTTGCCCTCGCCCGCGCTGGCGCTAGCGATGAAGCGCGCACCCGCGTCGACCTCGCCGAAATCGCCCGCACGCTCTGCGGCGAACTGCAGGACATGGGCGTCGATATCCGCGCCGAAGCCGACGCCGCCGTGATCGCCGAATGCCGACCAAGCGAGGTCGCCCGCGCCATGCGCAACCTCGCCGAAAACGCCGCCAAATACGGCGGTGGCGGCATCATGCGCGTCACCCGCGGTCCGGCCAATGAAGCCATCGTCGAAGTCAGCGACGACGGCCCCGGCGTGCCGGCCGATCAGTTGGCCAAGCTCTCCGAGCCCTTCTTCCGCGCCGACGCCGCGCGCGGCTCCAACACCAACGGCGCCGGCCTCGGCCTCGCCATCGCCCAAGCCATCGCCGAAGCCCACGCCGGCCGCTTGGTGCTGACGAACCGCACCCCGCGCGGCTTTAGCGCGAAACTGATCCTACCGGGCTGAGGACCGCAAAAAGTAAGGGCGCAACGCTGGGAAGCGCGGCGCCCTCACTCTCGTTCGCGCCAACGCGTCTTGTACCTACTCCACGCGCTCCACCGTGTAGCCGAGCGCGCGCAGCTGGGTGACTAGGCCATCTTCGCCGACCACGTGGCCGGCGCCGACAGCGACGAAGTCTACGCCAGAGCCTTGCAGCTCCTGGTGCAGCACTGTCATCCAGCGATCATTACGATCGGCGAGCAGCACTTCGTAGAATTCCGGATACTCGTTGCGCATGTCGGTGACGACGAGCTGTTCGAGCGTGTCGAGATCGCCCGTGGCCCACGCCGTCGCCATCCGCTCCATCAGGGCCGCGCCGGCCTCAGTTTCATCGACCGCTTCGAGCAGCATCTGGCGCTGCACTTCGGGGCTCATGCCAGCCAGCATTGAGATTTGCTCTTCGGCCGTCTCGAACCACCGCGCGGTTTTGCCGTTGGCGTCGGCGTATGCATCGATCTGACGATCGGCGCCGGCGGCGGGATCATAGCCGGCTTGCATCATCTGCATCACCTGAAACGTGAGCGCGACGAGCCATGGCTTCATCGCTTCGACCATTTGCGGCTGCAGGCCGAGCGATTGCGCGGTCGCGGTGATGCGGGTGTTTTCTTCGGCGCTGAAATAGCTCGACAGCGGACGGCCCGCTTCGGCCAAGCCGTAACGCCCGACCAAGCCTTGCATCTGCGCTTCTGTATTTGGCGAAATTTCCAGCTCAGTCCAAACTTCGCTTGCTTCGGCCAAACCGGCTTGCGCCTGCGGCCCGCCCCACGGCGTACCGGGCCGGCGAATGTGGATTGTGCCGAAGAGATACATGGTCGAATCCGCGTCGCGCACCACGAACAGCGCCGGACCTGGCGGCAGTTCAGTCGCCGCCGCTTGTTGTTGCGACGCGCCAGAGGCGCAGGCGGTCAAAGCCAATGCGGCGCAGGCCGCGATCATTTTCCGGATCATGTGTGCATCCCCCTTAGCGCTGCGGCGCAGAACGTTTCCGTCTTCTTGAACATCACATCCACCTTTCTGGTCTTCTTCCTGTTGTAGGTCACTCCGCGGCGGCTTCAGCTGCGTCATCGAAGAAAATCTCCTCGATGTGCAGCGCAAATAGCCGCGAAATCTTGAACGCCAGCGGCAACGACGGGTCGTAGCGGCCAGTCTCGATGGCGTTGACTGTCTGGCGCGAGGCGCCGAGTTTCTCGGCGAGATCCGCCTGGCTCCATTCACGCTCGGCGCGGAGCACGCGCAGGCGATTCCTCATGCGGGTTTCCCCATCGCATGCATGTCGCCCATCGCTTTCGACGTCACGTACGTGGTGGCGCAGATCTGGATGAAGATGAGCGCCAGGAAAACGCCGCTTGCATCGAGGCCAGGCGCCAACTCCATCGCTTGCAGCGCCGCCCACACGAACGCCGCCAGTGTCACGAACACCGCCGACACCGCGTAACCATTGACGACATTGCGGCGCTGCATTTCGTCAAACCCGCGCCAGAGCACGTAATTGGCTATGGCGCTCAGCGAGCCTGCGGCCAGTGCAATCACGATCGGCGCGAGACGCGCGTCGACGCCGGCCTGTCGCGCGACAGCGAGCGCCGCGCAGGCAATGCCCAGAGTCGCCAACCCAAAAGCGCTCCAGCCGAACACGGCGCGTTCAGCTCGGCGCACCTCAAGGCACTCAGGATCAACCTCTTCGAGCTGCATCGCCGTCATCGCCGGGCGACCGAATAAGGACACGCCGGTCAGCATCAAGCCGATAAAGATGCAGTATGCGGCCAGCACCCAGAGGAAGCCATCGAGCACCGTCCCCTCCGCCAGCGGGCCAGCGACGCGCTCGATCATGCCGGGCACGGCGGCAAACAACTCCAGGCAGTACGCCGTGAGGAAACCCGCGATTGCGCCGAACCCCGCATAGATGCTCCAACGCACCGTGCTGGAGCGCCCGCGTCCCGCGATCTTTCCGAGCACGATCGCGGCAATGATCACCACCACGGGCGCCACGTAGAGCAGAGCGCGTGCGGCCAGATCAGGCACGCCCCAAGACGTAAGCCGCGCGAGCGTCTCAGCGTCGGGCACGCCCGTAGCTGCGATCAGCGCGCCAGCCACAGCCATGGTGAGCACGCCATAGCCGCTCGTGGCGGCGGGGGAGCGGTTCTGCGTCATCGAAGCGACCTTTCTGAAACTTGGGCTGAAATCTTGGGCAGCCAGATCAGGCGACGATCTGGGCGGCCTGATTGAGCGTGGAAAATGCGACGGGCGCGAACAGCAAGGCGGCGATGACCAGGCTGGCTAATCGGGCAGCAAGTGAATGTTTCATGGCAAACTCCTTTGTCTAAGTGACAAGGGTATTTGTCATATCTAGGCATGTAATGTCAAGCACCTTTTCCAAAAAGACGCGCTTCTTTTCCCAAAGGACGTAGTCCTTTGTCTAAATGGCTGATCTGTTTGTCGTTTTGGGCGCTAGCGCCAGGGCGCGAAGTGTTTGGAGAGCTTCAGGCCCTGCCCCTGATAATTCGAGCCGGCTTCGCCGTAGAGGCGCTCCACTGGGCCGGAGAGCGGCTCAAACACCAGCTTGCCGACCGGCTGGCCGTCTTCGACGATGAACGGCACGTCGCGGGAGCGCACTTCGAGCACGGCGCGGCCTTCGTTCGGCGCGACGCCAAAGCCTGGATCGAAGAAGCCGGCATAGTGCGCGCGAAACTCCCCGAGCTCTGGGCGGATCGGCGCCATCTCCGCCGCTTCATCAGCCGGGATGACGACGTTTTCCTTCGACGCGAAAATATAAAACTGCCCCGGCTCCAACACGACGCGGCCCTTGCGCGCTTCCATCGGCTCCCAGAAATCGCGCGGATCGTAGAGGCCGACCTTATCGACATCGATGACGCCCGAATGGCGCTTGGCGCGAAAACCCACCGGGCCCTTCGCCGCCAAATCCATGGTGAAATCGATCTCGCGCTTGGGATGCGGCGGCCCGCGCCGCAAGCGCACTTGGCTAAGCCGCGTGCCGGTGCGCACCAGCACCGAGAACGTGCACGGGCTGATCTCCGCCCACATCGGCCCGTGATAACCCATCGGAATATGATCGAACGATTGCGCGCCGTCGGTGATCAGCCGCGTGAACACATCGACGCGGCCAGTCGAGCTTTTCGGATTGGCGGCGCCGTGCATGTGCGCCGGCAAGTTCAGCTCTTCCTGCACTTGTACAAGATAGACGCAGCCCGTTTCCAGCACCGCGCCTTGCGTCAGATCGATCTTGTGCATGACCAATTCGCCGTCGAGACGATCGGCGACCTTGGCCCCGGCCCCTGGCAAAAAGCTCGCGCGCAGGCGATAGGCGCTTTCGCCCAGCCTCAGATCGACGCTGGCTGGCTGCACTTGATCGTCCAGAAACGGCGCATCCGCCGCGATCCAGCCCTGCTTGATCGCCCGCTTGATTTCCGTGTCCGAAAGAACGCCGTGCGTTGTGGTGGTCACTTTCGCCTCATTCCCCAACGGAGACGCCCTTAGCTGGCTTGCATCGCGGGCTTTGTCCAGCGCCCGGGGCGGGCTATGCTGGCGCTATGTATGAACAAGAAACTGCGGGCATGATCGTGCGGGTAGAGCCCGCCTTCCTGCCGGAGGAATCCGCGCCGGCCGACGGCCGCTTCGTGTGGTCCTATACAATCGAGATCGAGAACCGCACCGGCGACCCGGTGCAGCTGATCTCGCGCTTCTGGCGCATCACCGATGAAAATGGCCTGACTCAGGAAGTGCGCGGCGCCGGCGTCATCGGCCAACAGCCAGTGATCGAGCCGGGCGGCAGCTTCCGCTACACCTCCGCCGCGCCGCTGGCCGCGCCCTCTGGCGTCATGGGCGGGGCCTATTCGATGCAGCGCGTCGCCAACGGCGAGGCCTTCGACATCAACGTGCCCCTCTTCGCGCTCGACAGCCCGCACAACGCCAAGCTAGCGAACTGAGCATATGAGCGAGTTCGCCGACGCCATGCGCCGCGTCATCACCGGCGACGGCGCTGACGGCCGCTCTCTCGTCATCATCGACGGCCCGCCCTCATCGCAGATCGGCGATCCCAATCTCGGCGGCTTGTTCGAGATTTGGCACGAAGCGGTCGCCGCGCCGCTCGATCCGAAAGACTCAACCGACCGCGGCGAAGCCAAGCCCGTACTCTCGCCAGCAAGCGGCAACGTCAAAGTGCGCTGGTTTGTCATCGCGCCGCCGCCCGAGGGCGTCCCGCCGGAGATAGTCAAAGCCGTCGTCCGCGAACGCTTCGCCGACTTCGAAGCGGCGGATCATCTGACCGATCAAGACCGCCACCCGGCCATGCACCAGACCGATACACTTGACGTCATCTGCCTCATCAGCGGCGACGCCTCGCTCATCCTCGACAACAGCGAAACCCGCTTGAAACCGGGCCAAATCGTCATCCAGCGCGGCACGTCCCACGGCTGGACCGCCCATGGCGGCCCCGCCCTTTTCCTCGCCGTCCTGATCGACCGGGCGATGGCCTGATCGGTTCCCAGGCGGATCGATCAGTTTCCCACAGTTAGGCCGTTGCGAGCGCGCGCGGAGCATGTGAGACACGCGCAATGGCCCAAGGCGCGCGTGCAAAAAAGAAGAGCGAACCCGCCTGGGCGGCCATGCCCGAAGACCAATTGCTCGCCACCCCGCTGGCCAAGCTGGGCGTTAAGCTAAAGGGGACCTGGGCCGCCGATTGCCTCGATCAGCTCAACGCCGAATTGCGCGAGAAGCGCATTCTGGTGCGTGCGCATGGCTGGATTTCCGACGAATGGTTCAGCCCGATCGACTCGCCGGGCATCGCTTTTCCCTTCTATCTCGCGCATCCGCGGCTGATGCGGCTTGAGCGCAAGATGATGCTGGAGGCCGAAGGCGGCAGCGAGCGAGAGTGCATGCGCATCTTGCGGCACGAAGCTGGGCACATCGTGCAGTACGCATTCGGCCTGCACCGCAAGAAACGCTGGCAAAGTTTGTTCGGCCGCGCGTCGAAAAAATATCCCGACCATTATCGCCCCGATCCGACCAGCAAAGGCTACGTGCAATATCTCCGCCGCTGGTACGCGCAGTGCCATCCGGACGAAGACTTCGCCGAAACCTTTGCCGTCTGGCTGACGCCGCGTTCGAACTGGCGCAAGCGCTACGCCGATTGGCCGGCGCTGAAGAAGCTCGAATACGTCGATGAAATCATGGAAGAGATCGCCGGCCGCAAACCGCCGCCGCAAAAGCGCACCGAAGTGGGCGCGCTGCGCCAGCTCGGCGGCACGCTCGGCGAGCACTACGCCGAAAAGCGCAAACGCTACGCCGTCGAAACGCCCACCGTCTTCGATCGCGACCTGACGCGCATCTTCTCCAACGAAGATCGCCACAAGCGCGCTGGCGCAGCGGTCTCTGTCATTCGTCGCAACCGCAACGAAATCATCCGCTCGGTCTCGCGCTGGACCGGCGAGTACCCGTTCGCGATCGACGCTGCGCTCGACGATATGATGCTGCGCTGCCGCATGCTGAAACTGCGCTCGCCAATATCTGACGCCAAGGTGCGACTCGATCTAACCGCGATGCTGAGCTCAAAAGCCGTGTATACGCACTATTCATCCTCACGCAGGCAATTGTTCGCCGTATGAAATCACTGCGCGTCCTGGCTGTCTGTTTGCCCGAGCAATTGCCGCCGGACTCCCTCGAAGGCCTGAGCGAAAAGCAGATCTACGAGCGCAAGACCGAGTGGGACGTCTTCAACGCCATCCGCCAGAACGGCCATGAACTGCGCCCGCTCGGCGTCAAGAACGAACTTGCGCCACTGCGCGAACAGATCGAAACCTGGAAGCCGGATATCGTCTTCAATCTACTCGACGAGTTTCACGGCCAGACCGTCTATTGCCAGAACGTCGCCAGTTTTCTTGAGCTGATGAAAGTGCCGTACACCGGCTGCAATCCGCGCGGCATGATGCTGTCGCAAGGCAAGGATTTGTCAAAGAAGCTGCTGAAGTATCACCGCATCCCGACGCCGGCCTTCGCCGTGTTTCCGCGCGGTCGCAAAGTCAAACGCCCAGGTCGTCTAGCCTTCCCGCTGATCGTGAAAAGCACGACGGAGGATTCCTCCTTCGGCATCGCCCAGGCGTCCGTAGTGGATAGCGACGAAAAGCTGGAAGAACGCGTCCATTACATTCACGACGCCATCGGCACCGCCGCCATCGCCGAGCAATACATACACGGCCGCGAGCTTTATGTCGGCGTCGTCGGCAACGAGCGGCTGACCGTTCTGCCGGTGTGGGAGTTTGAATTCAACGGCTTGCCGGCGCGGGCGCTGCCGATCGCCACCGAAAACGTGAAGCACAATCTAGAATATCAAAAGAAGCGCGGCATCACTGATCGCGCCGCCGATTTATCGCCGCAGCTTGCAGCGCGCATCCGCGATTATGTCCGCCGCATTTGCCGCATTCTTGAGCTCGACGGTTACAACCGCATCGACTTTCGCCTCGGCACGGACGGCGTTCCGTACTTCATCGAAGCCAACCCCAATCCGGACATCGCCGAAAGCGAAGAACTGGCGCAGTCCGCCATCCACGACGGCCTCACCTACCCTGAACTGATCAACCGCATGCTCGCGCTAGGCCTGCAACGCGCAAACGCCAGCGAAGATTAGCCGCGCGGCCCATTCAGCTGCAGCAAACGAAGATTGAGCAGCGCCGCCACACTCACCCACGCCAGATAGGGGGCGAGCAGCAGGGCGGCAGTTACGCTGATCGGGGCGAACGCCGTGATCACCGCCGCGATCATCAGCCAGAGCATGACAACTTCAATCATCGCCCAGTCGAGGCGTTTCAACCCGAAAAACAAAAATGACCACACCGAATTGACGAGCAGATGCGCGGCGAACAGGGCCAAGGCAGGCCACGCCTCCACGCCCGCAGTCTCCCAGACCAACCAGCCTGAAACGGCGATGGCGCAAAACAGAACCGTCCATACGACCGGGAACGCCCAATTGGGCGGCGTCCATTTGGGTTTGCGAAGGTTGGCGTACCAGGCGCCAGGCCGGAACACGGCGCCAGTGGACGAAGCTGCAAAGCTCGCCACGAAGAACACCGCCAATGCAATCGCTGAAGACAACGCCACTTTGATCGCTAACTCGGCGCCAAGACGTTTCCGCGCACCCGCACAACGTAGGGCGCGCGCCCGCACAAGTCTAACATCGGGCGCGGCGTCGGCGAACCCAAGAATGTTGGCGGTCTTACACACCGTGCCGGCGAGGGCGCCGGCGGTCCATAAAAACAAAAACGCCGCGGCTCGTTCGCCGCGGCGTTTGTGTCGATAGCTCCTGGTCGCCCTACATCGCCGAGAGGCGCAACATGCGGCGGAGTTCATCCGGTCCGCCCTGACGGCGCTTCTTAGCTTGGCTCGGCTGGTACGCGAGCCGTGCGTGATCGGCGCAGTACGGTCCGCCTGAGGACCCGCGGCCGCAGAACGCGAAGCTCGCGTCCGTCGGATCGCCGATCGGGTATTTGCACATGCTCTCGTTCAGCGTGAGAACGGAAGCTGCTTTGCCGTCCTCGAACCGGACTGGTTCGAGATCCGGAATGACCACCGACGGCAGGCTCGACGGCATCCGCAGGCGCGGCGCGGTCGGTCCGATCACCCGCGGACGAGCCACGCGCACAGGGCGCTTGGCGGGCCGCGAGGGCGTCGCCCGGCCAGCGAGGCCGAGACGATGCACCTTGCCGATGACGGCGTTGCGGGTGACCCCGCCTAGTTGTTTCGCGATTTGACTAGCTGATAGACCTTCAGCCCACAGCTTGCGCAGCGTAGCTACGCGTTCTTCAGTCCAACCCATGCTCAAGCCCCCTTGGCCCATGGCCTTGCCCGTATCTGACAAGGTGAACGCACACTCGCTCCACAGGCGAACGAAAGTCAATCTGTTGCGGTCTCATTTTAGGGGATACACCATATGATGTATAGTTATCCCCAAAACGGTAATGATTAGCTAACAAGCAACTCAAGGGCTGCTCCCTGGCGCGACACGCTTTATCTGTTGCGCGGGCCGTCGCTTAGCCCGTTCAACATGGTTAACGGGCGCTCAGAACCGTTAAGAATTTATGAAAAGGCCGTTCCCGATATGGACACGCGCGTGACGCCCGCCCCCCTCGCTTCGCGCCATTACGGGGCGGTGAATTGGTTGGGGCTACAGACCCTGATCCAGCGCGAGATCCAGCGCTTCCTCAAAGTCGGGGCGCAGACGGTGTTCGCGCCGCTGATCCAGACGCTCCTGTTCATGCTGGTGTTCGGCCTCGTCCGCGGCGGCGACTGGCCAGGCACCACCCGCGCTTACGCCGATGGCCTCGCCGCTGGCCTAGTGATGATGTCGATTTTGTCGAACGCGTTTCAGAATTCGTCCTCGTCGCTGGTCATCGCCAAGGTGCAGGGCAATTCGGTCGACTTCCTGATGCCGCCGCTGTCGGCGCTGGAGCTCACCATCGCCTTCATCGTTGGCGCCGCCGCGCGCGGGCTGCTCGTCGGCCTCGCCTCGCTCATCGCCGTCGCCTGGCTCGCCAACGTCATTCCCGCGCATCCGCTGGTGGCGCTCTATTACGCGCTCGTCGCCTCGGTGATCTTCGGCGCCATCGGCCTGCTCGGCGGCGTCTGGGCCGACAAGTTCGACCACCTCGCCGCGGTCACCAATTTCGTCATCGTGCCGCTGACCTTTCTCTCCGGCACATTCTACTCGACCGCGATCCTGCCGGAGCCGTGGCGCACCATCTCGCACTACAATCCGATCTTCTCGCTGATCGACGGCTTCCGCTATGGCTTCATCGGCCACGCCGACGCGCCGCTCGCATTAGGCGCCGCCGTCACCAGCGCACTGGCGCTGATACTCTGCTGGGCCTGCTGGGCGATGCTGAAGAGCGGGTATCGGTTGCGGAGTTAGCAAATGCTCGTGCTCATCGCTGTGCCGCTGCTTAGCTGGCTGGCAGCGCTGGCGGTAACAATGCGCTGGCCCCGCATGACACTTTGGCTATTGCTGGCAGTTGCAGGGGTTGGCGCGGTCGCGTTCTGGCTGGCAACCAGCTCAAACGATCAGCAATGGGCGGCGCCGATATGGCTCGCGATGGTTGGCGCGGTTGGCGGCGTTGTCGGACCGGGGATCGTGCGGGATGACAGGCTGATCGCCGTGGGCCTCTCCGCGATTGCTGGACCGATCATTGCGTTCGGTGGGCTTCATATGATGGCCGTCGCCGGCTGCATGTGGTCAGGCCAATGCATGTAAGCAGCCCCGAGTCCGCGCCGTAACGGCAAAACCTAGCTCTTAAGCTTAGCTTGCTTGCGTAACGCTGCGTTCATGCGGCTCTGCCAGCCGGGGCCGCTTTTTTTGTAGTGCTCGATCACGTCCTGATCGAGACGAAGGCTAACGGCTTGCTTGGGTGACTCGGACGGAGGGCGGCCAAGCGCCTTTCGCCAAAACGCTTTCTCGTCCTCGCCGATTGGGCGCAGGCGTTTAAGTTGCTCAGCAGTGAGTGGCGGATTGTCGGGATCAATAATTTTTGGCTTCGACGTACGCGCGGCGCTCTTCAGCGGTGGCATGTCGAAGGCTGATGATGCGGATTCTTCCCGCACGCCGCGTGTAGACGAGGACGCACGTTTGTCGCTTGATTTTGCCGATCCGCGTGAGGCGGACTTCTTCGCTGTCATAGTCGTTTCCCCCTATTTCGAGGGCTCTTTCGAATTGAAACTCTGCCGCTGCAGCAAATGAAATGCCGTGAACGCGCAGATTCCACTGCGCTTTAAGCTCATCCCATTCGAATCCAGGCGGCGGGTTCGGCATTTATGTATATACAATAAAGTGCGCCGTCAAGCACTCAGCGTCTTCGCCAACAACGGCAGAAACACATCCATGCGATAATCGACGCCGGTGTGATCGTCGTCGTATTCCTCGTAGGTGTGGGCAGTGCCGGCGGCCCTCAGCTTCGCAGCGAAGCGGCGCATGCCGAAGTGGATGCGGAACTGATCCGACCAACCGCAATCCATGTAGACGAGCTTCAGCTTGCGCAAATTCTCGCCCAGCGCATCGAACATCACCACCGGATCGTGACGCATCCAATTATTCCAACGCTCCGGGATCAGTTCGCCGGTGCGAGGGTCCATCGGCAGACGGATGTTGCGAAACTGCGTCGGATCCGGATCGTAAAAAGCCGCTTGGCCCAGATCCATGAGGATCATGCGATCCTTGTCCTTCATCTTGGGCTTGGCTTCGACGTGCTTGATCCAGCGCTCGGCCGAATAGTCGAACGGCCGCAGCGCATCGCACGCGTCGTACAAAGTCGGGATGAACAGCACGTCGAATCCCATGTCGCCGGAATTGATGCTGATGGCGCTCCAGACGTCACTGCGGTTCATGCCGTGCCACGCCGCGCCGTAACCGCCCGACGACTTGCCGAACACACCGCGCCGGCCGGCGCCGCCGCAATTGAATTGCGCTTCGACCGTCGGGACGATCTCGTCGCAAACGTAATCGCCGTAACGGCCGGAGCCGGCGCTGTTCAGATATTGGTTGCCATAGAGCTTGGTGAAGCAATCGGGGAACGCCACCACCGCGCGCGCCATCCCCTCGGCCGCCAGCCGATCCAAGCGCTCCGGCACGCTCTCGCCGTCCGGCTTCCAATTGGTGTGGCCAAGCCCGGAGCCCCAATAGCCGGTCAGATCGACCAGCAGCGGCAAGCTTTCCGCCGCGCTCCAGCCCGGCGGGGTCCAGACATGCAGCTCCCGCTCGGTCGGATCGCCCAGCGAATTGCCTTCCAGAACCGAGGATTTATGCCAAAGGCGATGGAGCTCGCCGCGCGGAATGGAATGGTCTCGTCTCATGCGATGGTTATGACTCGGCGCTACTCAGAGAACCAGTCGAGGTTGACCATTGATCCGGCGCTCCCAGCGCTTAAGGCAAGCTCATGATAATTCTCGCGGTACTAATAGCGGCATTTGGGAGCACGTTCGCATTTGCGATCGTGGGTCGCCAACGTTGGGCGCTAGGCGCCTTTCTCGCTGGCCCAGCACTCATGCTCGCACTTTGGACCGCCCTGCTCGCTTGGACAGCGCTAACGCCGTGTGAGCCGCCAATGACAAGGGACATTTGCTGGTACGGAATGGGCATGGGCACGGCAATTGCCGGAGTGCTGGCCCTGTCGTGGGCCGGCGCCGGCGCTGTAGGCTGGTTGATTGGCTGGGTGTCAAGACGTACATCGCAGCGACAAACTGGAGACACCTAGGCCGCGCACGGTCTCCCTCCTGGACGACAAACTACACTTCAAAGGACTGTGTTGACCCTGTACACAACACGGCTCAGAACCCCGCCTTCCCCGCATTTCGAGAGCCCCCAATGAGCGCTGCAGAAAGCCATATCCTTCCCGTCTATGCGCCACCGGAGCAGAACTTCGTGCGCGGCGAAGGCTGCTGGATCTGGGACGACAAGGGCGACAAGTACCTCGACTGCATCGCCGGCATCGCCGTCAATGCGCTCGGCCACGCGCCGCCAGTGCTGGTGAAAGCGCTAACCGAGCAAGCCGGCAAGCTCTGGCACACGTCGAACATGTTCAAGATCGCGGGCCAAGAAGAGCTCGCGGCGAAGTACACGCGCGATTCATTCGCCGACGTCGTGTTTTTCACCAATAGCGGCACCGAAGCGATCGAAGGCGCGATGAAAACCGCGCGCAAATTTCACAGCGCCAACGGCCAGCCGGAACGCATCGACATTATCGGCTTCCAAGGCTCATTCCACGGCCGCTCTTACGGCGCCATCAACGCCAGCGGCAATGCGAGCTATCTTGAGGGCTTCGGCCCGCGCCTGCCCGGCTTTATCCAAGCGCCGTGGGGCGATCTCGACGCGGTGAAAAAACTAGTCGGCCCAACCACTGCGGCCATCATCCTCGAGCCGGTGCAAGGCGAAGGCGGCGTCCGCGCCGCGAGCGACGAATTTCTTCGCGGTCTGCGCAAGCTCGCCGACGACACCGGCTTTCTCCTCATCTTCGACGAAGTGCAATCGGGCGCCGGCCGCACCGGCAAGATGTGGGCGCATCAATGGTCGGGCGTCGCGCCGGACATCATGGCGGTCGCCAAGGGCGTCGGCGGCGGCTTCCCGATGGGCGCGTTCCTCGCGACGAAAGAAGCGGCCAAGGGCATGGTCAAAGGCGTGCACGGCACCACCTTCGGCGGCAATCCATTGGCGATGGCGGTCGGCAACGCGACCTATGACGAGATCTCCAAGCCCGCTTTCCTCGAACACGTGAACACAGTGGCGAACCATCTGACGCAAGCGCTCGAAAGCTTGAAGGACCGCCACCCCGAACTCGTGGTCGCCATCACCGGCAAGGGCCTGTTGCGCGGCGTCAAGCTCAAGATCGATCCCAAGACCATCCAGGGCAAATTGCGCGATCAGCGTAAAGTCCTGGTCGGCGTCGCCGGCGACAACGTGCTGCGCCTCGCGCCGCCGCTGGTGATCAGCCAAGACGAAGTGCGCCAAGCCGTCGACGCCATCGACGCCGTGCTCGCCGCGCAAATGGCGGAAGCGGGCGCTTAGTGATCGCGCCGCCTCGCCACTTCCTCGATATCAGCGCGCTCTCAAGGGAAGAGGTGCGCGCCATCGTTGACGAGGCGCATGCGCGCAAATCGGCGCGCATCGACTGGCCGAAAGCCAAGCGCGACGAAGATGCGCCGCTCGACGGCTACGCGCTGGCGATGATTTTCCAGAAAAACTCGACACGCACCCGCGTCTCATTCGAAATCGGCATGCGCCAGCTTGGCGGCGCGTCGATCGTGCTCAACGCCAACGACACGCAGCTCGGCCGCGGTGAAACCGTGCAGGACACGGCGCGCGTGCTGTCGCGCATGGTCGACGCGGTGATGATCCGCGCCAACAATCACCAGGACGTGCTGGATTTTGCCGAAGCCGCCGACGTGCCGGTGATCAATGGCCTGACCGACCTCTCGCACCCCTGCCAGATCATCGCCGACATCATGACGATCGAAGAATGGGGCGGCGACATCGCCGGCAAAACCGTCGCCTGGCTGGGCGATGGCAACAACGTCTGCACCTCGTTCGTGCATGCTGCCGAAAAGCTCGACTTCAAACTGCGCATCGCAACGCCAGCAGCCTACGCGCCGCGCGGCCAGGAGATCGCGGCGGCGAAAGCCGCGGGCGCTGATGTCAGCGTCGGCACGGACGCTAAGCAAGCGATCGATGGCGCTGATGTCGTCGTCACCGACACTTGGGTGTCGATGGGCGACACCGACAAGGACGCGCGCATGGCCGCGTTCCCGCCGTTCGCGGTCGATGACGCGATGCTGAAGCGCGCCGCCAAGGACGCGACGTTCCTGCACTGCCTGCCCGCCCACCGCGGCGAGGAAGTCACCGACAGCGTGCTGGACGGGCCGCAATCGGCGGCCTGGGACGAAGCCGAAAACCGCATCCACGCGCAAAAAGCAGTGCTGCTGTGGTGCCTCGGGAAGCTATGAACGAAGACGACATCGTCGCGCCGTTCAGTCTTGACCGGGCGCCAGTACGCGGACGCATTGCGCGTGTCAGCGCTGGTGCGCTCGATCCGATCCTACGGCGGCACGATTATCCGCGGCCCGTTGCGATGCTGCTCGGCGAAGCGCTGAGCTTGGCGGCGCTGGTCGGCTCGCTGCTGCGGGCCGAGGGTCGCCTCGTTGTGCAAGCGCAAGGCGTAGGACCAGTGCCGCTTTTGGTGGCAGAGCACAGCGCCGGTGGCTTGCGCGGCTATGCGCGGCTGGCGGAGGGCGCCGCCGCGAAACTGACGAACGCCTATCGCATGACACCCGCCGCGCTGCTCGGCGCCGGCAGCATGGTGATGACGCTAGATCAGGGCGACGACAAAGCGCCCTATCAAGGCGTGGTGCCGCTTGAAGGTGATACGTTAGCCGAATGCGCCGAGAACTACTTCCGCGTCAGCGAACAGACCGACACCTGCGTGCGGCTTGCCGTCGGCGAACTGATCGACGCCAATGCGCCGCCGCTCTGGCGCGCGGGCGGCGTGCTGTTGCAGCGCATCGCTGGCGACGCCAGCCGGGGCGACACCGGCGAGGACTGGAACCGCGCGTCGATCCTGTTCGGCACCGTGCGCGATGAAGAACTGATTGATCCCGCCCTCGGCGCCGATCGCCTACTTTATCGCCTGTTCCACGAAGAGGGCGCGCGCATGGGCGAGCCCGCGCGTCTGGAGGATCGCTGCACATGTAACGAAGAACGGCTGACCGTATTGATGCAGCAATTCCCGCCTGACGAGTTACTGGAACTCATTGAGCCGGATGGGAAAATGCATGCGCGCTGTCAATTCTGCGCACGCGAATATCTAATTGATCCGCAAGCTATGGGAGCCGCAACGGGGAGTAAGCGTTAACGCTTGAGGAGACTGATCCTATGCGCTCGTTTATTCTCACCGTCACTGCACTAGCGTTTAGCGTCTTAGTGGTCCCCAGCGCGCTCGCACAAACCACGTCTATCGCGCGAGGCCAAGCATTGGTCGCGGACAATTGCAGCAGCTGTCACGCTATCGGCGCGCGCGGCGAGAGCCCGATGCGCGACGCGCCGACGTTCCGCACTCTTGGCCAGATCTATCCGGTTTCGCACTTGGAAGAGTCGCTCGCCGAAGGCATCGATGTCGGCCACCCGAGCATGCCGATCTACACCTTCGCGCCGAACGACGTGAACGCGATCGTGTCGTATTTGGAAACGATACAACAAGCCCCGCGTCAAACGCCTCGGCGCAGCGCACCGCCAGCCGTGGGCCGCTAAGCCGCCACTTCGACGTCCAACGCGTAGCCGGCGCTGCGGACGGTGCGAATAGGATCACTCTCCTCACCGACCATCAACGCCTTGCGCAGACGGCCGATGTGTACATCGACCGTACGCGCCTCGACGTAAACGTCCGAGCCCCAGACAGCGTCGAGCAATTGCTCGCGACTGAAGACACGACCGGGATGCTGCATCAAATGGTCGAGGATGCGGAATTCAGTCGGGCCAAGCGCGACATCGCGCGCGCCGCGCTTCACCCGATGGGCGGCGCGATCGACGATGATGTCGCCGCACGTGATCTGATCGTCGGCCAAGGCCGGCCTGATGCGGCGCATGACAGCGCGCAGGCGGGCCAGCAATTCGCTCATCGAGAACGGCTTTGTGATGTAGTCGTCGGCGCCGATGTCGAGGCCGCGGATGCGGTCGCTCTCCTCGGTGCGCGCGGTGAGCATCACGATCGGGGTGTTGCGCGTCTGTTGGCGCGCGCGCAGGCGCCGGCACACTTCAATTCCAGGCGCCTTCGGCAACATCCAATCCAGCACAACGAGATCGGGTGGATTCTCGTCAGCCACCACCAAAGCCTCCTCGCCGTCATTGGCGACAGAGACGCGGTAGCCTTCCTTCTCGAGATTGTATTTCAACAGGTCGGCGAGGGCAGCCTCGTCCTCGACCACCAGTACGTGCGGAGCCTTGGCCATGCGCCCTCCTAGTCGGAAACCTCCGCATCGGCCCGCGGCCGCTGCGTCGTGATTTCCTCACCGGTGACGAGGAAGTGGATGTATTCGGCGATATTGGTGCCGTGGTCGCCGATGCGCTCGATATTCTTGGCGATGAACAGCAAGTGCGCGCACGAACTGATCATGCGCGGATCTTCGATCATGTAGGTCAACAGTTCACGGAACAGCGAATTGTAGTGCGCATCGATATTGTCGTCGGCGTTCCAGACGTTGATCGCGGCCTGGACATCCTTGTTTGCGTAGGCGTCCAGCACCTGCTTCAGATGCGCAGCGGCGATCTTACCCATGCGTTCGACGCTGCGCGTCAACTGGATCGGCTCGGCCTCGTTGAGGATGAGCGCGCGCTTGGCGATATTCTTGGCCAGATCGCCAACGCGCTCCAACTCGGTGGCAGTGCGCCAGGCAGTCAGCACCACGCGCAGATCGCTCGCCATCGGCTGACGCAGCGCGAACAATTTGATGGCGCGGCGCTCGATCTCGCGCTGGGCAGCGTCAATGCGCTGGTCGCGCTCCATCACGTGTTGCGCCAGCTGGGTGTCGCGGCGGGCGACGGCGGAGAGGCTGTCGTTCACGGCGGTTTCCGCCAGCCCGCCCATACGCGCGACCTCCTGTGTCAGCGCGTCGAGCTCTTCGGTGAATGCCTTGACGGTATGCTCAGCCATTGTCGCCTTCACTTGACGGGCGAGCGCGGGTCGCGCCGCGCTCCTGTTGCGTTTCGGCGCGGCCACGAAATTAGCCGAACCTGCCCGTAATATAATCCTGCGTACGCGTATCACGAGGGTTGGTGAAGATTTCCTCGGTCGCGCCGGTCTCGACCAGCTTGCCCATATGGAAGAAGGCTGTCTTCTGAGAAACGCGCGCCGCTTGCGCCATCGAGTGGGTGACGATGACGATGCAGTAATTGGACCGCATGTCGTCGATCAGTTCCTCGATGCGAGCGGTGGCGATCGGGTCAAGGGCCGAGCACGGTTCGTCCATCAGGATGATGTCTGGGTTCACCGCCACGGTGCGGGCGATCACGAGGCGCTGCTGCTGGCCGCCAGAGAGGCTGGTGCCGGGCTGGGCGAGGCGATCCTTCACTTCCTCCCAGAGGCCGGCGCGGCGTAGCGACTGCTCGACGATGCCATCCATGTCGGACTTGGCCTTGGCCATGCCGTGAATGCGCGGGCCGTAGGCGACGTTGTCGTAGATCGACTTCGGAAACGGGTTCGGCTTCTGGAACACCATCCCGACGCGCGTGCGAAGGACGACGGCGTCGACATTCTTCGCGTAGGCGTCCTTGCCCTCGATCTGCAGCGAACCGGTGACGCGGCATTTATCGATGAGATCGTTCATTCGGTTGAAGCAGCGCAGGAACGTCGTCTTACCGCAGCCGGACGGGCCGATGAAGGCGGTGACGGCGCGGTCCGGGATGTCGATCGAGACATCGTACAGAGCCTGCTTGTCGCCATAGAAGACGTTGACGTCGCGGGCGCTGATCTTGATCGGCGCGCCGACGATTGAGCCTCTTGAGGCGCTCACCGTCGGGGCGACCATGGCGGGCGTGGTCTGCTGCATGCGCTCAGCGCCGGAGAATTCCATGTACAACCCCTCGGCGCGGCCCACTTGGCCCCTGGACTCAACTGTCCCCTACCAGCCCCGCACATAGGCGCGTTTCGTGACAGTGATGTGAAACGGGCCCTGCGTTGCATCAGTCCTCCCCTGCCGATTCCACATAGGCGGCGAAGGCGGAACCCCGTCCTGGCTGGCTTTCGACCAGAAATCCGCCCCGATGGCGGTTGACGATGTGCTTAACGATAGCGAGCCCGAGCCCGGTGCCGCCCCGCTGATTGCCGAGTTCACGCTCGACGCGGAAGAATCGCTGCGCCAGCCGCGGCAGGAAGCGCTTGGCGATGCCAGGGCCAGCATCCTCAACCCGGACAAAGGAATAAGAGAGATTGGCCGCCGCGGCCGGGGTCAGGAGCGCAATCCGCCCAGCTTCATCCCAACGCCGGCCGGCGAGCGCGGCGGCCTCCTCGCGGTCACCGGCAGCGCCGACTTCGACCACCACCTCGCCGCCGGGCGGCGTATATTTGACGGCGTTGTCGACGAGATTTTGAACGACCTGCGCAAGCTGAAAGCGCTCGCCTACAACCGATACCAAGCCCCTCGGCGCGATCAGACGAAGACTGACCTCGCGCTCCTTGGCCACCGTCCCCAGCGCATCGAGAACTTCCCGCGCGACGGCGGCGAGATCGGCGCGGTCGGACGGCGGCACGTGCTCGTCGAGTTCGATGCGTGACAATGACAACAAGTCATCAATCAGGCGCCGCATGCGATCAGCCTGCACTTGCATCATCGCCAGAAAGCGATCGCGATCAACTGGGTTGTCACGAGCGTTGCCGCCGATCGTCTCGATCAGCAAAGTGAGCGACGCGAGCGGCGTGCGCAGTTCGTGACTAGCGTTGGCAAGAAAATCAGCGCGCATGCGTTCGGTGCTGATTCTGGCGGTTTGATCGTGAAAAACCAGCATCGCGGCGCGATCTGCGCCCCATGTCACCGGCGCGACATAACAGCGTGTGTGGCGCTCAACCTGCGTCGACGTCTCGTATTCAACCGCGCGCGTTTCGCCTTCGCGCATCGCCGCTTGCACGGCCTCGAGAACATCGGGATGGCGTAAAATCGAGGTCAGAAACTGGCCGCGCGCTTCGAATTGCATCTGACGCCGGGCGGCGGCGTTGGAGCCGACGATGCGGGCTTCGGCGTCGATCAGCAAAGCCGGATCGGGAAGCGCTTCCAGCAACGGCGCCAGTGCGCCAAGGCCGAGCAGTTCGGCGCTCTCGCTGCGCGGCGCAATGATGAAACGGCGGGCTTCGCGGGCCGCCCAGAAGCAGGCCGCGGCGGCGAGGATCATCAATAAGGCGGCGGAGGCGCTGGTCGTGAACGCAAAAATGGCGGCCAAAACAGCCGTTGCGCCCGCAGCCCAGGCGGCGACCGGAACCCGGTCGATGCGCCAGCGCGCGGCATTCAGGGGATCCAGCGCCATCTCCGGGCCGAGCTTAGGCCCTGGGGGGAGAGTCGCCAAGCGGCGGGACTGTCGCAAAGCCCGACACTCGCCCGTCCTTGCTCAGGGTGGGCCGTTGGGCGCGAATATCCGACCGTTCACCGTGGCTAAAGATGGGGCGCATCCAAAACCCGGATCGCCGGCATCCAATAACTGACAGGGGACGTGCGCCTGGCCGCAAGACAACGAAACCATATCGATTTTCAATATCTCTTTATTGACTTTCGAGAGGGTGGTGGCTAGAGCGAACGCTGCGAGGGAACATGGTGTACGGGGCGCGACTATGGATCGGATTGGGCTTGGCGGCCGCCGTGAGCGGCTGCGCCGGCCGTAATTTGCCACCTGAGCCGGATAGCTATGTCGCGGCCGATGCGATTGGCGCGGAGCGCGCAGCTGACCTAGCCGCTTCCCCAGCGGCAACCTGGCTCGACGATATCAACTCAGCTGAAATGTCGATGCTGGCGCGCGAAGCACTCGCCGGCAGTCCGGATCTGCAAATCGTTGAAGCGCGCTATCGCGCCTCGCGTTGGCGCGCGCGCGGCTCGTTCGGCAGCAATCTGTTGCCGAGCTTGAGCGTCGGTGTCGACGGCAACCGCAGTGAAACGCCGATCGCCAATTCCGACGCGCGTTTGCGCGAAGAGTTCATGACCTCGAGCGTCGTCGCCAGCTGGGAGATCGATCTGTGGGGTCGCCTCGCCTCGCGCGCCCTCGCCGCCGATCTCAGCGCTGACGCAGCCCGCGCCGATTTGGGCGATGCGCGACTTTCGGTCGCCGGCCAAGCTTCGAGCGCTTGGGTCGATCTCATCGAAGCGCAGCAATTGCTGGCGCTGGCGCAGGAAGATTTACAGACCCGCGAACGCGCGCTCGACCTGACGCAACGCCGCTACGACGCCGGCATCGCCACCTCGCTCGCGCTGCGCACAGCGCGCAGCCAAGTGGCCTCGGCGCGAGCGGGCGAAGCGCAGGCGCAAGATTCGCTGTTAATTTCATCGCGCCGCCTGCAAGAAATCATGGGCCGTTATCCGGACGGCACGCTGCGCGCCGTGGGCGAGCTGCCGCAACTGACGCCACTGGCCGCCGCCGGCGCGCCGGAAGATTTGCTCGAGCGCCGCCCCGACGTGCTCGCCTCCGAGCGCCGCATGCGCGCGGCGGGTTTTCGCATCCACGAAGCGCGCGCTGCGATGCTGCCGCGGCTGACGTTGCGCGCCACCGCGGGCGCCAGCGACGGACCGAACAATCCGTCGATCAACAATATCGACGATAGCGCCAACATGATCACCAATTTGATCGCCGGCATCAGCATGCCAATCTTCAATGGCGGCGCCTTGCTCTCAGAATCGCGCGCCACAGTCGCTGACCGCCGCGCTGCGGCGGCTGAGTACGTGCGCACGTCGATCGCCGCCTGGCGAGAAGTTGAGGGCACAATCAGCGCTGACCAGAGTTTGGAAGTGCGCGAAGCACAGTTCTTCATCGCGGCCGAAGAAGCACGCGAAGCGCAGGAATTGGCTGAGCGCGAATATTCGCGCGGCGTCGCGACTTTGTTCGAACTGATCGACGCCTACACGCGCCGCATTGATGCCGAGCGCGGCTTCATCGCCGCGCGCGCAGCGCGCGTCTCTAATCGTATCACCTACCACGTCGCCCTCGGCGGCGGCGCTCGCACGGGCGGCATCGACGAAGACCGGGAATTCGCGCCATGAACAAGATGGATCTCAACATGACATCGGCGACCGATACGGATGAAAAGCCCAAGCGCGGTCTGCTCGGCGCGATCGGGCGTGTGATCGCCTTCGCCGCACCGGTGGCGGTGCTGGTCGGCGTCGTGGCGCTGATGTTCCTGATGTTCGCGACCGCAGATCAGGCCAAGGAAAAAGGCACGCCCCCGCATCCGCCGGCAGTGCAGTTCGCCGTCGCGCATTCGCGGCCGACGACGATCTCGCTCAACGTGCAAGGCGAAGCGCGCCCGCGCGTGGAAGCGACGCTGGCGGCGCAAGTCACCGGCCGCATGGTCTGGGCCAGCCCGAAGTTTGTCGACGGCGGCTCGTTCGTCGAAGGCGAGGTCATGGCCCGCATCGACGCAGCTGATTATCAACTCGCCGTCGTGCGCGCACGCGCGCAGGTGGCGCAGTCGCAAGAAGCGCTGACGCGCGAAGAAGCTGAAAGCGAATTGGCGCGTCAGGACTGGCAGGCGCTCGGACGTGGTGAGCCGCCGCCCCTAGCGGTGCGCGAACCGCAACTGGCGCAGGCGCGCGCTCAACTGGCCGCCTCGCAAGCGGCGCTGCGTTCAGCCGAACTTGATCTCAACCGCGCCTCGATCCGAGCGCCGTTCACTGGCCGCGTCCGTGAGCGCCGCGCCAATGTCGGCGATTATGTCGGCCCGGGCACGCCGGTGGCGGTGATGTTCGCGACCGACACGATGGAAATTCGCGTGCCGCTGACCGACGCCGATCTGGCCTCCATGCGCATCCCGGTCGGCTTCACCGCAACAGCGGCGAACCCCGGCCCCACCGCGCATATCACCAGCGTGACCGGCGGGCGGCTCTATACCTGGGACGGCCGCTTGGTGCGCACGGAAGCGTCGATCGATGCGCGCACGCGTCTTGTCTACGGCGTGGTCGAAGTGCGTGACCCATTCTCCACGCGCCATGCCGCACCGTTGGCGCCGGGCATGTTCGTCGCCGCGCGCCTTGAAGGCTCGGGCCGCGAGACTTTGGTGGCGGCGCCGCGCAGCGCGCTGAAGCGCAACGAATTCGTCTACGTGGTGACTGCCGAGAACACGATCGACGTGCGCCAAGTGCGCGCGGCGCAAACCACCGCCGATGAGGTGCTCTTCCGGGAGGGCGTCGCGGATGGCGAGCGGGTCGTCGTGTCAGTGTTGACCTCGCCGCGCCAAGGCATGGCAGTGACGCCGATCGACCGCGCGGGCGAATCCGAAACACCCGCGCCGGCGGCGGCGGCGCAAGAACCACTGGATATTCGCAGATAAGCGCGCGGGCGCGTTTCGCGCCTGAAGACGCCGGAGACGTCAGATGTTGAAGGGCCTGGTCGCTTGGTGGGGACGCAATCCCGTCGCCGGCAATCTGCTGATGCTGTTCTGCGTGATCGCAGGATATTTCTCCTTCCAGCAGATGGAGAAGGAGTTCTTCCCGGCTGGCCGCGGCGACGGCGTATTCATTCAAGCCGTGTGGCCGGGGGCCAGCCCGGAAGACATGGAAAGCCAGGTTGTCGTCCGCATCGAGGAAGCGACGGCCGATCTCGACAACGTCAACTGGGTGCGCTCGCGCGCCGGTGAGGGTTTCGGCTGGGTCCGTATCGCGATCGACAGCGGCACCGATGTCGACGCCGTCACCGAAGAAGTCCGGGCGCGTGTGAATTCCATCTCTGGCCTACCGGCAGGCATGGAGCCGATCCAGGTGGCGCGCGAAGTCGGCCGCAACTGGTCGATCATTATTGGCGTCCACGGCTCGATCAACGAACGCGAGTTACGTAATACCGCCGAGCGCTTGCGCGACCGGCTCTCGCTCCAGCCGGGCGCGGCCAATACTTTGGTCACAGGGGTCCGTACGCCCGAAGTGTCAATCGAAGTGTCGGAAGCGTCGCTGCAGGCGTGGGGCCTCACCTTCGATGAAGTGGCGCGCGCGGTGCGAGCCAATTCGCTGAACGTCGGCGCCGGCGCGGTGCGCACGGCCGACGGCAACTTCCAACTTCAGGCGCGCAACCTGGCCGACACCGAGCTCGACTTCGAGAACATCATCATCCGGCAAACGCCCGATGGCGGCACGGTGCGCGTCGGCGATGTCGCCACCGTCAGTGACGGCTTCCAGGATGTGAACCTCTATTCGCGCATGAATGGCGAACCTTCCGCCATCATCGCGGTGCAAACGGCCGACCGCTTCAACATTTGGGACACCGACAAGGGCGTTCAGGAAGTTATCACCGATATCCGCGCCGAGCTGCCGCAAGGCGTGCAGATCACGACCATCTACAATGAGGTCGAAGATTATAACGCGCTGGTCGGCATTCTGCTCTCGAACGCGCTGCAGGGCTTCTTCCTGATCTTCGTGCTGCTGATGCTGACGCTGCACCCGAAAGTGGCGTTCTGGGCGACCTTGGGCGTGATGACCGCCTTCGCCGGCTCGTTCTTCATCCTGCCATATGTCGGCGTGTCGCTGAACTTCATGAGCGTCTTCGGCTTCCTGCTGGTGCTCGGGATCATGGTCGATGACGCCATCATTGTCGGCGAGGCGATCTATGAGCGGGCAGAGCGCGGGCATCACGGCGCCGACGCTTCGATCCTGGCGACGCAAATGGTGCTGAAGCCGTTGGTGGCTTCGGTGTTTGTCACCATGATCGCGTTCAGCCCGATGATGCTGCTCGAAGGCGATGTGCGGCAGTTTACCAGCGCGATCTCTATCGTCGTCATGTCGACCTTGGTATTCTCGCTAATCGAGAGCCTGATCATTCTGCCGGCGCACTTGGCGCACGTCACCCTGCCCGACCCGAACAAGCCTGGCCTGTTCGGCCGACTGATGGCCATTCAACAACGGTGCGCTCATTCGGTCATCTGGGTGGCGAAAAATCTGCACGGCCCGCTGGTACGCGGCGCCGTCAAGATGCGCTACCTGACCTGGTCAATCTTCCTCGGCATCACCATCCTGGCGATCGGCCTGATGGCGACCGGCCGTGTGAAGCAGACGTTCATGCCGGAAGTCGAAGGCGACTTCATGCAAGTGTCAATCGAACTGCCGCAGACGACGCCGTTCTCGCGCATGGAGCAGGTCGCCGAACAACTCGACGCCGCCCGCTTGGCGCTTGAGGGTGAAACCACGCAGTACGCGCAGATGGACCCGAACACGAACCAAGAGTCGCGCGGCGTCGTGCGCTCCTGGAGCCAGTCCATCGATGAAAATTCGATCCGCGCTTATGTCGGCCTGACGCCGCCGCAAACGCGGCCGGATTTGCGCTCGCGGCAAGTTACCGAGCGGCTTGAAGAATTGCTGGGCGAAGTGCCGGACGCCGATCAGATCAGCTTCTCGCTCTCCGGTGGCGGCTCGCCCGCCGTCGAGATGGCGCTGATGGGCGAGAACAAGGACGACCTAGAAGCCGCGGTCGAAGAGCTGAAGGCACGGCTGCTGCAGTTCGAAGGCGTCTCGTCCGTGCGCGACAGCCAGGACGCGGCGATCGAGGAATTGCAGTTCACGCTGCTTCCGGGCGCCGAGCAACTCGGCATCACTTTGAGCGACCTCACACGACAAGTGCGGCAAGCCTATTTTGGCGAAGAAGTGCAGCGCCTGCCCCGCGACGGCGACGATGTGCGCGTATACGTCCGTTATCCGCGCGACGACCGGCGTACGCTGGAAAGCCTCGGCGGCTTCCGCGTCCGCACCAATGACGGCCGTGAAGTGCCGCTGGCGTCGCTCGCCACCTGGGAGTTCGCGCCTGGCGTAACCGGTCTCGACCGCCGCCAACGCATGAGCTCGATCCTGGTCACCGCCGATCTCGTCAACGCGGAAGCGCGGGCGGAGATCATGCGAACGCTGGAGGAATACTGGCCGGAATTCGAAAACCGTTTCTCGACAGTGTCGCGGCGCGCTATCGGCGAAGCGGAAGGCCAAGCCGAGTTCTTCGCACAATTGCAAATGCTGATGTTGATGGCGTTCGCGGCAATCTACTTCCTGCTCGCCGTGACGTTCCGCTCCTACGCGCAACCGATCATGATCCTGTCAGTCATCCCGTTCGCGATTGTCGGCGCTACAGTGGGCCACTTGATATTCAACACGAGCTTCGCGCTGTTCTCGTGGCTTGGCGTCATCGCCGCCATCGGCGTCGTCGTGAACGACAATGTCGTGCTGGTGGATCGATGCAATCAGATCCGCGGCTATTTCGCGATGCGGGTGAAACGACCTGGCCTAGCGGCGCCGCTGAACGAAGAGGGCGAGCCGATTGAGATGCACGACGTGGCGGGACCCGGCGGCCAAGTGTTCGAGTACATCGCGATCGCGCCGGATCTGGAAGTGCACGCGGACCTGATCCTACAATCAGCTGAGACGAACTTTGAAAACGCGCCGATCGAGCTGAAGGATTCCGCGCAACTGCGGTGGGACGCGAGCGAGTATCGCGAGCGCGCTGAGGCGCTGGAGCAATCAGGCTTCCAGATCATGCGCGTGCGGGCTGAGCAAGGCATCGTCGAAGCGTCGATCTCACGCTTCCGGCAAATCTTCCTGACTTCAGTCACAGAATTTGTCGGCATGGCCCCGATGCTGCTGGAAAACGCCGCCATCGTTCAATTCTTGAAGCCGATGGCGCTTTCGCTGGCCTTCGGCGTGCTGTTCTGCATGCCGGCGACCTTGATCCTGACGCCCGCCTTCTACATGATCGGGGTCGACATCAAGCGCGTGTTCGGGGGGCTCTTCGGGTTCTACGCACGCCTCTATGGAGGCCGCCGCAGGATAGCCGCGGCGGAATAGTCCAAAACACTCGGAGGAAAGTTCCATGATTTCTTTGACTCGCCGCACGATGGGCGTGTCGTCGCTCGCGTTGCTCGCTGGCTGCGCCACGGGCGCCAACAGCGGCAGCGCTGCACGCGGCGCGCCCGCGATCGGCTCATTCGGCGTCGATCTCGCCGGCCGTGACCTCAGCGTCCGGCCAGGCGACGACTTCTTTCAGTACGCCAACGGCACCTGGGCGAGCACGACGCCAATTCCAGACGATCGCGTCCGCTGGGGTACGTTCGATATCCTGCGCGAGAAAGCCGACAACGATCAGCGCGTGATCATCGAGGAAGTCGCGGCGGCCGGCGGTGCGCCGGGCTCGAACCAGAAAAAGATCGCCGACTATTACAACACCTATCTCGACCAAGCAGCGATCGACGCGCGCGGCCTCGCGGCCGTGCAAGACGAGATCAACCAGATCGCGGCGATCCAGAACCACGAGCAAGCGATGCGCGTGATCTCGTCGCCGGGCATTTCGGTGAACTCGCCGATCGCGATTTACGTTGGCCTCGATGAGCGCAATCCAAACCGCTACATCACCAACATGACGCACGCTGGCCTCGGCATGCCAGAGCGCGAGTATTATCGCCGCACCGACGGCGTCTTCCCGGGCTTGCGTGAATCGTACGTGGCGCACATTGGACGCACGCTCGGCCTCGTTGGCCAAAGCGATCCGGCGGCGAAAGCTGCGGCAATCATGGCGTTCGAAACGCAGATCGCCGAACGCCACTGGCCGCGCGCCGATCGCCGCGACCGCTCGCGCACCTACAATCTGAAAACCCGCGCCGAAATCCGAGCGCTCGCGCCGAACTTCCCGTGGGATGCCGGGTTTGAAGCCGCAGGCATGGGCGCTGTGCAGGAAGTGGTGATCTCCGAACTGACGGCGATCGGTCCACTGGCCGAGCTGTTTGTGGCGACGCCGATTTCGACGATCAAATCGTACCTCACCTACCATCTGGTGGTGAGCAACGCTTCAGTCCTGCCCAGCAACGTCGATGCGGAGATTTTCGACTTCTACGGCAAGACGCTGAACGGCCAACCGCAACAGCGAGAGCGCTGGAAGCGCGCCGTCAGCGCCGTGAACTCTTCGCTCGGCGAAGCTGTCGGCCAAATCTACGTGCAGCGCCACTTCCCGCCCGCCGCTAAAGCACAAATGCTTGAGCTGGTTGAGAACATGCGCACTGCGTACGGCCAGCGCATCGATCAGCTCTCGTGGATGTCGGCCGAGACCAAGGTCGCGGCGCGCGAAAAGCTCGCGACCTTCCGCCCCAAGATCGGCTATCCGGATCGCTGGCGCGACTATTCCTCGCTTGAGGTGCGCCCAGGCGACGCCTACGGCAACGCCAAACGCTCGCAAGTATTCGACTGGAACGAAAGCATCGATCGCCTCGGCCGCCCGACCGACAAGGACGAGTGGTTCATGACGCCGCAAACGGTGAACGCCTATTACAATCCGGTGTTCAATGAGATCGTCTTCCCGGCCGCGATCCTGCAGCCGCCATTCTTCGATCCCAACGCCGACCCGGCCGTCAACTATGGCGGCATTGGCGGAGTCATCGGCCACGAAATGGGTCACGGCTTCGATGACCAGGGCGCGAAGTCCGATGCGCAAGGCGTGCTGCGCGATTGGTGGAACGCTGAAGACGTCGCGCGTTTCGAAGAAGTGACGGGCCGCCTGTCCGATCAGTATGCCGAGTTTGAGCCGCTGCCCGGCCTGCCCCTAAACGGCCGCCTGACGCTCGGCGAGAACATCGGCGACAATGGCGGCCTGCAAGTCGCCTATCACGCCTACACGATCTCGCGCGGCGGCCGTGAAGCGGAAGTGATCGACGGCGTCACCGGCGATCAGCGGTTCTTCCTCGGCTGGGCGCAAGTCTGGCGCTCGCTGATGCGCGAAGAAGCGATGCGCAACCAAGTGCTGAACGGCCCGCACTCGCCGGGCATCTATCGCGCCAACGGCCCGGTGCGGAACATGGATGCGTGGTACGCCGCGTTCGAAGTAACGGCGGAAGACGAGCTCTATCTGCCGCCGGATCAACGCGTCACCATCTGGTAAACGCGCCAATTAAAACGGCAAAGGGGAGCGGCGGGCGCCGCTCCCCTTTCGCTTATACCGGATACCTCTTCGCCATCGACTTCCAGCCCTTGACGACGATCTCGCGCAGCACGCCCTCGTCCACATCCGCGAGCTTGTTGATGTAGAGGCAGCTGCGTCCGGTCTTGTGCTTGCCCAGCTTTTTCATCAGCGGTTCGCCCTCGTATCCATCCATGATGTAGAGTACGAGATTGGCCTTGCGGGGGCTAAAGCCGATGCGCGGCCACTTGCCGGTTGGCCCATCGTATTCGCCATAGCCGATGATCGTCGGCCCCCACATGGCGGGCTTCTCGCCGGTGACATCGCGCATCATCTTATCGACGGCCTTGGCGTCCTTGCGGCGGGTTTCGTCTTCAACCGCGGTGATGAAGGCGGGGACGGACGCCTTGGTGCGTTGGGTTTTCGGCTCGGCCATGCTCACTCCGCGGGGTGGGCGTCCAGGAAAGTCCAGATGTGATCATAGAGCCCGTCGCGCGCCAAGCTGGCGTGATCGGAGCCCGTCATGCGCACGAAGTGCTTCGGCTCGCGCGCCAGAGCGAACATGCGCTCGCCATGCGGGAATGGCACCACCGTGTCGGCGTCGCCATGCGCGATCAGCACCGGCATGTTCACGCGCCCGATGAAGTCGCGCGAGCGAAAGCTGTCGCGCATCAGCGGCGCGAAGAGGCCCGCGCCATGCTCGGCGGCGATATCGTCGATGCCACTCATCGGCGCTTCCAAAATGAGCGCGCGCGCCGGGCGTTCGGCGGCGAGCTGCACCGCGACGGAGGAGCCAAGAGAATAGCCATGAATGACGATGTCGCGCGGCTGAAAGCGTTGCGCGACCAGCCACTCATAGCCGGCGCGCGAGTCGAGCCGCAGCCCCTGCTCCGATGGCGAGCCGGTAGAGCCTGAATAGCCGCGATAATAGACGGCGAGAAATCCCGCGCCGTGATCGGCGATCCGCCGCCAGCGCCCATCCTGAATTTCCGGGCGGCCGCCATTGCCGTCGAAGAACAGAAACACCGGCTGCCCCACTTGCGGCGCCAACCACCACGCCACCAGCGTCTCGCCGTCTTCGGTCGTGAGCCGCTGCGCGGTCACGCCCGCCATGCTCGGCGCGACGACAGCTTCGCTCGGATGAAAGATCAGCGCGCGCCCATAAAAATGCGCCGCCAAATACGCCGCCACATGCAACACCACGACCACCGCAACGATGATGATGGCGATGCGTTTCAACTTCGGCGACACGCGGTTCAGAGCCCTTCGCGGCGTGGCGAGAAGGCCGGAAATGGACACGCCATGCCTCCGGAAATATGATCCGGCCCCATGCCCACTATCGCGCAATTCTACGGCATCTCAATCATGATGTATTTTGCGGATCACAACCCGCCGCATTTTCATGCCCGATATGGCCGCGCCAAGGCGCTGATCGCGATCGAAACGCGCGAGGTCATTTCCGGGGATTTACCGCGCACCGCCAAACGCATGGTGAAGGATTGGGCGCTGGCGCGGCAGGCGGAATTGCGCGAGACTTGGCTCCGCGCCCAGGGCGAGGGCCGCTTAGAAAGGATTGCAGGTCCCGATGACGCAGGTTGAGTTTCCGATGGTCGATGTGCTGCGCGTGCGCGCGCTCGACGGGCGCCGCTTGAGCCTGCGCTTCTCCGACGGGCTTGAAGGCGAGTACGATTGCGCGCCCCATTTCGTCAGCGGCGGCGAGATGGTGCAGCCGCTGAACGATCCGGCGTTCTTTGCGCGCGTGTTCATCGAAATGGGCGCGCCGACGTGGCCGAATGGTTTCGATTTGGACCCGATCGGCCTTTATATGCGGATGCGAGACGCGGGGTTGCTGAGGCCGGCGAAGGTGGCGGCTAAATGATCCGACGCGCGATTTATTCGCGCCTCCTTAGCGCCGACGTCCTCAAGATCATTCGAGCTTTGGAGCTTAGCGGCGCACAAACCAATCGCGATGTCGCAATCCGGGCCGCCTCGGCGACAGAGTATGTCGAGCATATGTTGAGGTCATTTCCTCCCTCTGAACAACGAAGGGTCAGCGTGCTTCTAAGCATAGGCCCAACCAAGGCGCGGCAGGCGCACGCGCGTATCCGCGCCAACGATAACTCCAACCCCGATTGGGCACTGGCAGCCCTGCTTGAGACGTGGCTCACTGTTCGCGCACAAATGCTAACTGCCCAGCACTCTGCCTTGATCACTGAACGCATTCAATCTTGGATCGAGCGGGCGCTCACTCCAGAAGAAATTCAGTACGCCTATGACGACTTTTCGTGGCCTTTTGTCGATCACCCGCACCTAAGGTCCACAATCGCAGAATTGCTTCAGCGATTACGGGCCTAAAGCCCCTTAACAATCTCATCCGTCATTTTCTTCGCGTCGCCGAACAGCATCATGGTGTTGTCGCGGAAGAAGAGTTCGTTTTCGACGCCGGCATAGCCTGAGCCCATGCCGCGCTTTACGAACAGCACGGTCTTCGCTTTTTCGACGTCGAGGATTGGCATGCCGTAGATGGCGCTTTTCGGATCGGTTTTGGCGATGGGATTGGTGACGTCGTTGGCGCCGATGACGTAGGCGACATCGCATTGCGAAAATTCGTTGTTGATGTCTTCCAGCTCGAACACTTCGTCGTAGGGCACGTTGGCCTCGGCGAGCAGCACGTTCATGTGGCCCGGCATGCGGCCAGCGACGGGGTGGATGGCGTACTTCACCTCCACGCCCTCCTTCTTCAGCATGTCGGCCATTTCGCGCACGCTGTGCTGCGCCTGCGCGACGGCCATGCCGTAGCCCGGCACGATGATGACCTTGCTGGCGTTCTTCATGATGAAAGCCGCATCGTCGGCGCTGCCTTGCTTCACCGGGCGCGTCTCAACGTGGCCAGCGGCCGCGCCGCCATCGCCGGTGCCGAAGCCGCCGAGGATGACGCTGATGAAGCTGCGGTTCATCGCTTTGCACATGATGTAGCTGAGGATGGCGCCGGACGAGCCGACCAGCGCGCCGGTGATGATCAGCGCCACGTTCTCCAGCGTGAAGCCAAGCGCCGCGGCCGCCCAGCCGGAATACGAGTTCAGCATCGAGACGACGACGGGCATATCGGCGCCGCCGATCGGAATGATCAGCAATACGCCGATCAGCAGCGACAGCGCGACCAGCGCCCAATAGTGCCAAAGCACCGTACCGTGCGCCTGCACCATCAAAACGATCAGCACGACGATGGCGATGGCTATGCCGATATTGATGAGATGCCGCGCCGGCAGCATGATCGGCGCGCCGCTCATGTTGCCGTTGAGCTTGGCGAAGGCGATGACAGAGCCGGTGAAGGTGACGGCGCCGATGGCGGTGCCAAGCGCGAGTTCGATCAGCGACTGCATGTGAATCGCGGTGCTCGTCGCCCCCGCATTGAACGTCGAAACAATTGAATCGTCGGCGATGCCGAAGCTCGCCGGCGCATAGAACGCCGCCGCGGCGACCGCGACGGCGGCGAGGCCCACGAGCGAGTGAAACGCGGCGACCAGTTGCGGCATCGCCGTCATCTTGATCGAGCGCGCGATCATCGCGCCGATGCCGCCGCCGATGACGATAGCGCCGACGATGATGAGCCACGTCGTGGTGTCCGGCCCGACCAGCCACAACGTCGTCGCCACGGCGATGGCCATGCCGATCATGCCGAAATTGTTGCCTTGGCGGCTGGTCTCGGGGCTTGAGAGCCCGCGCAGCGCTAGAATGAACAGCACCCCGGACACGAGATAGAGCAGCGCGGCGATATCAGCGTTCATGTCAGCCCCTGGGTCCGAACCGGCGCCAGCGCGACCAGCCGGAAAGCAATGTCGCCGCGGGCGCGGCGAAGAAGACGATGGCGGCGACCCACATGGGCCAGTTCCAAATTTCAGTCGCGCCAAGGAAAGCCAGCACGTTGCCGATCACCGGCACGAAAGCGAGCACGGCGCCGACAATGGTCGACGGCAGCGCCGGCCAATCGAAGCTCTGCTGCACCCACTCGATCACCACGAACACTTGCACAATGCAGAGCGCTACCCACGCGAACGCGATCAGGCAGCCGACGCCGGCGCAGCCGGCGACTTGCACCTGAAAGCGCTTCATGTCCTCGCGGGCGCGGGTGCGGTCGAACGTGTGCGGCGCAATGCGCGGCGACGCCTCTTCGCTCAGATTGGAGAGCGCGCGCTGCGCGGCTTGGCGGAGCTCATCGTCATCGATGGCGCCCTCTTCGCGCGCTTCGTTCACTTGCGCTTCGAAGGCTTCGACCGTCGTCTGCATCGCGGCGATGGCGCGCGGAACGGCGCCGCCAGCAATGCGCCAAGCATCGACAAAACGGCGCATGAACGCCTCGGCGGACAGCCGGCCGTCAAGATAAGCTTCGATGAGGGCCCGCCACTCCGCAGCCGTCACGTCACTTCTTCTCTTTTTTCTTGTACATCGCCAGCATGCGCTGAGTGACGAGGAAGCCGCCGAAAATGTTTACGGCGGCGAGCCCTGCGGCGAGGCCGCCGAAGCCCTTGGCGATCCAGCCGCCCTCAACACTCGAATTGGCCGCTGCGGCGATCAACGCACCCACGATAATCACCGAAGAGATGGCGTTGGTGACGGCCATCAGCGGCGTGTGCAGAGCCGGCGTCACCGACCAGACGACGTAATAGCCGACGAAAATCGCCAGCACGAAAATGGCCAGGTAGAAGACAAACGGATCGACCATGCCCTAGCTCCCGAACCGGGTGCGACACTGAGTTGCGGCGGCTTCGCGATCCGCGCGCGGCTGCTCCAGCCAGTAGGTGCGGGCAGCGCTCGCGGCGTAGCGGCCAGTCATGCCTTCGATGCCTTCCATCGTGTTCATTTGCGACAGGATGCGGCCGAGCACGTTCGACCATTCGCCCGAGGCGCCCTGCGGATAGGTCACGACATTGATATTGGCGTGGGCGCCGATAGCGCCGGCGCAATTGGTGAGCGCGCTGATCGAAGGGCCTTGTTGCGCCTGTGCAGGCGAGGCGAGCAGCGCGGCGGCGAAAAGCATGGCCACCGCTTTGGGTCCAATGCCGGTCATCAATCGCCTCCTTTTTTATTATTCGGTTTGATAGGTCGCGTCGGCGCGGACAACGAGGCCAACGCCGTCGATCTCGTGTGTCTCGGCTGCGAGCTTACCGAGATTGTTGCGATAAATGAGCGTGTGCCCGCGCGCGCCGACAAGCAATTCTTCAGGCGTGAACGTCAGTTGCGGCGCGCGTTCGAGTGCGCGTTCGAAATAGGCGCGCAGCATGGCTTTGCCGTGAATGACGCCGTCATACGAAAAGCCGAGCGCGGCGATGTAGGGCGACGAGAACTCGATGTCCTCGGAGTAAAGCGCAAGGATTCCATCGAGGTCACGCGCGTTCCAAGCGGTGTAATACTTCTCGGCGAATTCGACGTCGTTCATGCGGCGCTCGCTGGGACCAGGGATGGATGGACGATGGCCCCCGCCTTCGTCAGCATGGCGCCCTTGATGATCTCGTCATCCCAAGCCGGCGCGAAAGCTTTGCTGTCCTTGTCGGTCAGGAGCGGCAACAGCGCGAGCAGGTTGCGGGCGTAGAGCGAAGAGGCGTCAGCCGGCAGGCGCGCTGGCAAATTGGTGAAGCCCATAATCTTGACGCCGCCGATCTCGACCAGTTCGTCCGGCTTCGACAGCGGGCAATTGCCGCCCTGCGCAACAGCGAGATCGATAATGACGGAGCCAGGCCGCATTGCCCTCGCTTGCGCTTCGGTGACCAAAACCGGCGCGGCCCGGCCGGGGATCAACGCCGTTGTGATGACGACATCCTGCTTGGCGAGGTGTTCAGTCACGAGCGCTGCTTGCTTGGCCTGATATTCGGCGCTCATAGCCTTGGCGTAGCCAGCGGTGGTTTCGGCCTGCTTGAACTCTTCGTCCTCAACAGCGATGAACTTGGCCCCGAGCGAGGCGACTTGCTCTTTGGTCGCCGGACGCACGTCGGTGGCGGTGACGACGGCGCCGAGGCGGCGCGCAGTGGCGATCGCCTGCAGGCCGGCGACGCCGACGCCCATGACGAACACCTTGGCCGCGGCGATGGTGCCGGCAGCGGTCATCATCATCGGGAACGCGCGGCCATAAAGCTCGGCGGCTTCGATGACGGCGCGATAGCCGGCGAGGTTCGCTTGCGATGACAGCGCGTCCATCGACTGAGCCCGGCTGATGCGCGGAATGAACTCCATCGCGATCGAGTCGATCTTGGCCTTAGCCAGCTGCTCGATAACGGTTCTGTCGCCATATGGTTCAAGCAATGCAGCGAAGCCTGCGCCGGCTTTCATGGCGCCGATTTCGGCATCGTTTGGGCGGCGGACTTTGACGACGAGATCAGCGGCGCCAATGCCGCCATCGGCGACGATCTCGGCGCCTGCGTCTTTATAGAGTTGGTCCGGAACGCTAGCACTGACGCCAGCGCCGGCAGCGACTATCACTGTATGGCCGAGGCCGACGATTTTCTTGATCGTGTCAGGCGTCGCCGCGACACGCGTCTCCCCGGGCGCGCTTTCCTTGAGGACCGCGATCCGCAACGCGTCAGCCCATCATGCCGGTCAGCGCAGGCACGATTAGGCCGCCCACGCCGAGAAACACCCACAGCCCGATCTGTGCGGCCCAATAGACGCTCGACAAGCGGAAGAAGAGCCCGAGCGCTGCACCGATGGCGACAAACGCAAAAAGGCCGGGCCACCAGCCAGCGCCGATGGCGAACGCCAGGGTCAGCAAGGCAACTGACTGGATGATCCAGCCGCCGCCCCAAATCGAAGCCATCAGGAAGCCGTGGTAGGTGTCCTTCTGGTCTTGGATGTCCATGTTCCCGTGCGCGCCGCTTTGCGCCATGTCCGAAATCTCCTCGCTGGTGAGCGGGGTGTAAACCGCGCCGCGCGGGCGAACAAGCGGGGCCGGGCGTCGCGGGGGCTCGCTTCAGCGGGCGCGGCGGGAGACGGAGAGGAAGCTCAGCTGGTCGGCCTCTAGCCGAGCCGCGGTCAGGGTGCCGGACGCGTAGGCCCCGGTATCGACGGCCACACGGCGGCTATCGGCATACGGCTGCTCGACCGGCGTATGGCCGTGAACGATCCGGTGCGAGAACGGCCGCTTGGAAGCAATGAACGCGGCCCGGGCCCAGAACAGGTCCTCGTCGGTCTGTTCATCGAGCCGGCGGCCGGCATCAATACCGGCGTGGACGAAGGCGTAGTCGCCCAGTTCGACGTAGCGCTCCAGCCCTTGCAGAAAATCGAAATGGCCGGGCGGCAGCTTGGCCATCAGAAGCTGGGCGACGCCAATCCAGTCATGCTCCTCAGCGCCAACCGGAGGCGGCGGCTGGACACCATAAGAGAGCAGCGTCTCCGCCCCGCCCTGCAGCAGCCAGGCGCGGTACGCCATCGGATCATCGAGAAAGCCGAGCATCGATTGCTCGTGATTGCCTTTGAGGCAGCGCACCTCGCAGCCCAACGGACGACCCTCAAGCAATAGATCGAGGACGCCTTTGCTGTCAGGGCCCCGGTCGACGTAGTCGCCGAGGAAAATGACAATGGGCGGTCCGCCGGCGCGCGTCTCTTCATTAGCGCGCGCTTCGAGCATGGCGAGCATGTCGGCCAGCAGGTCCGCGCGGCCGTGGATATCGCCGATGGCGAATCCTACCCGGTCCGCGGGAAATTTCGCGGCGGGCGGCGCGGGACGCTCGAACATCCGCAGCAATTGCATAGCCTTGTACTTAGGCGCCGGGGTTTGGGGTGGCAATGAAGTTCCCCATACCGCACCAACGCGGAGCAGAACTTGCAGCACCGGCGGCGAAGAGGCAGGCCCGACCTATGAAAGCGAGCGACGCCGCGCCGCGCGTGTCCGTCATCATGGCTAATTTGAACGGGGCGGCGCACATCGCCGCCGCTGTGCGCTCGGTCCTGCGCCAAACCGAAACGTCGCTCGAGCTTATCGTGAGCGACGATGGCTCGACGGATGACAGCCTAGCGCGCGCGCAAGCGGCCGCGAACGGGGATCCGCGTTTAGTTCTCGTAACGAGCGAAAATTCACGCACTGGGCCGGGGGCGGCGCGCAACCGCGCCTTGGCGCGGGCGCGCGGCCGCTGGATCGCGGTGGTGGACAATGACGATTTTATCCACCCGGAACGGCTGGAGACCCTGATCAATGCGGCCGAAGCCGATGGCGCGGATATCGCCGCCGACGATCTGCTTACCTTCTATGACTCGGTCGAGAAGCCGCCTCACGGCCATTTGCGCGGGGCGCTGGCGGCGGGTCCGAGTTGGATCAACACGGCGGCGTACGAGCGGAGCAACCGGCTGTTGGGCGCCGGGCCGGCGCTTGGCTATTTGAAACCGGTGTTTCGGCGTGAGCTTGGCGCTCACTATGACGAGACCCTCCGCATCGGCGAGGATTCCGAGCTGGTCCTGCGGCTGCTGATCGGCGGAGCAAAGCTGCGGCTTTACCCCGAACTCGGCTATTTCTATCGCAAGCACGACGCCTCAATCTCGCATCGGCTCGACCTCGGGGCCATCGAGGCGCTCGATGTCGCTTATGCCAAGCTCGATGCCGGCGGCGATGCGGAGCTGGCGAACGAACTACGACGCGGGGCGGCGGCGCGGGCCGACGCGCGGGCGTTCACCCAGCTGATCGCAGCGCTGAAGGCGCGCGATGTTGGCGGCGCAGTGCAGGCGGCGATGACCCGGCCCTCCGCTCTCCGACTGCTCAAAGACCCAATAAAAGCGCGGTTTTCGCGGGCGGCGCCCCGGCGCTCAGGTGGCAAGCCCCGCGTTACACTGATCTCGCGCCAACGCATCGTCGGCGCCACCAATGGCAGCTCGGCCTACGTGCTGGCGCTGGCCGGCGCGCTCAAGGATTCCGGCTACGCTGTGGATTATCTCGGCGCGTCGCCGAAGATTTTCGGCCGCTGGGCGATGCTGAGGCTGCGTCCAGAGATCGGCGCGTTCGACCGTTTTCTGGTGCATGGCGGGTTTCGCATTGGAAATATCGTGCTGGCGCGCGATCCGCGCGTTTGGGCGGCGTCGGCGCTGGCTGTGGCCGACCGGCAACTTGGCAAAGTCGGCGTCACCGGCCTCAGTCAACCGGCCGAATACGCGCAAGGCGCGGCGGCGACGCGCGCCGATCGCTTGTGGATCGCCCTCCACGCCGCGCCCGAGGCGCACGCTGTGCTCTGCGACTATGCCTTCACCTCGGCGCTTGCCCCCTATGCGCTTTCCGCCACAGGCCGCTCGGCCATCATCATGCACGATCTAATGTCGGCGCGGGTGGCGGACGCGGCCGAGACCAACACGGTGAAGATCACCGCGGCGGACGAGTTTAGAATGCTCGGCTTGGCCGACGCGGTGATCGCTATCCAGCATGAGGAAGCCGCCAAGGTGCGCGCGGCGCTGCCGGACCGCATCGTACTGACGGCGCCGCACGCGGCCGAGCCGGTCGCCGCGCCGCAGCCTGGGGAGGATGATCTCCTCCTCTTCGTTGGCAGCAACACCGCGCCAAATATCGTCGGACTTGAGTGGTTTTACCGGGAAATTTGGCCGCTGATCCGCGCCAAACGGCCAGCGGCGCGGTTGAAAGTTGCAGGCTCGGTGGCGCGGGGATTGGGGGCGCCGCCGGAGGGCGTAACCATGTTGGGCGTCGTCGGCGATCTGGCGCCGCTTTATGCCAAAGCCGGCGTGGTGATCTCGCCGCTCTACACCGGCTCGGGACTCAAGATCAAATTGATCGAGGCGCTCGCGGCGGGCAAAGCCGTAGTCGGCACTTCAGTGACGGCGCAAGGCGTCGAGAGCCAGGTCGCAAGCGCAATGGCGCTTGAAGACGAAGCGGCGCGCTTTGCCGAAGCGTGCATTAACTTGCTCGGCCAACATGAACAGCGCGCCGCGCTCGCGTCGGCAGCGCTGGCGTGCGCCAATACGCACTTTTCGGCGGCGGCGTGCTTCCACGATCTCACTGCGTTTGTCCGCGGCGATGTCGCCGCACCGGCCGGAAATTCCTTGCGCAAAGTGTCGTCACAGTCCCAATAGGCGCGAAATTCTCCCTAGCGCCGCAAGAGCTTGGAGACGCCACTCGGCTTGTTCAAAAGGGCGGTATTCCGCGACTTTTTGGACGATTCACGACGCGCGCCCATTAAGCATAACGCGGCAGGGAAATTGCGACGGGAAGCGCAACTTTCGCGCTAGGGTTTTGAGATGCCGATTTCGGACAATGTTCGCCTGGGCGAAGGTGTGATGATCCATCATCCGCAGCTCGTGAACTTGTACGGCTGCTCAGTCGGCGACGGTTCGCGCGTCGGCGCCTTCGTGGAAATCCAGAAAAACGCCCATATCGGCGCCCGCTGCAAAATTTCTTCGCACACGTTCATCTGCGAAGGCGTGACGGTCGAGGACGAGGTTTTCGTCGGCCACGGCGTCATGTTCATCAACGACATTTTCCCGCAAGCGGCGAACGAGGACGGCTCTGCGCAGAGCGAGGCGGACTGGTCGGTCGTGGAAACGCGGATCAAGACACGAGCTTCGATCGGCTCCAACGCGACCATCATGGGCGGCGTCACCGTGGGCCTCGGCGCGCTTGTGGGCGCGGGCGCCGTGGTGACCAAGGACGTGCCAGATTACGCGATCGTGGCCGGCGTGCCTGCGAAGATCGTTGGCGATGTACGAGACAAACGAAACGGCGCGGCAGACCCGCTGAAGCAAGCAGGACGATCAGAATGATCCGGATTGGTGTTATCGGTTACGGGTATTGGGGCCCTAACCTGGTGCGTAACTTCGCGGAGCTGAAAGGCGCCGAGCTGGCCGCTGTGGCGGACCTCGACCCGAAGAAGCTCGAACTCGTCAACAAGCGCTTCCCCGCCGTGAAGACGACCACCGACTTCCAAGAGATGCTGCGCGACCCGGCGATCGACGCGATCGCCATTGCGACGCCGGTGTCGACGCACTTCGAACTCGGCATGGCGGCGCTGAAGGCCGGCAAGCACGTCTGGCTTGAAAAGCCGATGACGGAAACGTCGCTGCAAGCGCGCCAGCTGGTCGAAGCGGCGGAGAAGAAGAAGCTCGTCCTGCACGTCGACCACACCTTCATCTACACGGGCGCCGTGAAGAAGATGAAAGACCTCGTCGCCAACGATGAGTTGGGCAAAATCCTCTATTACGATTCAACCCGAGTGAACCTCGGCCTCTTCCAGCGCGATGTCAGCGTCATCAGCGATCTCGCCGTGCATGATTTCTCGATCCTGGATTACTTGCTCAACGAGCAGCCGGTCGCGGTCTCGGCTGGCGGCATCAACCACTTCCCGGGCACGCCAGAAAACCTCGCCTACATCACGATGTTCTATGACTCGGGCGCGATCGCGCACGTGAACTGCTCGTGGCTCGCCCCTGTGAAGGTGCGCACGGTTCTCGTCGGCGGCACCAAGAAAATGTTCGTTTATGACGACTTGCAGCCGTCGGAAAAGCTTAAGATCTACGATAAGGGCGTCTCGTTCACCGACGATCCGCAAAAGATCTATCAGATGCGCGTCGGCTACCGGACCGGCGACATGTGGGCGCCGAAACTAGATGAATCAGAAGCGCTGAAAGCTGGCGCCGCTGATTTCGTCGAAGCCATCGACAAAATGAAGCAAACGCTGTGCGACGGCCGCCTCGGCCTCCGCGTCATCCAAATCATTGAAGCTGCAACCTCCTCCATGAAGGCGCGCGGCGAAACCATCCACCTTCCCCGCGCGGAGAAAGTTCTGTGAGCGTCCCTTTCGTTGACCTGAAGTCGCAATATCTCTCGATCAAACCGGAGATCGACGCGGCTATCCAACATATCCTGGACAACACGCAATTCGTGCTCGGCGCCGAAGTCGCGGCGTTCGAGAAGGAATTCGCGGCCTATTGCGGGGCCGAGCACTGCATGGGCGTCAATAACGGCACCAGCGCGCTCCACCTCGCCATGCTCGCCGCCGACATCGGCGCGGGCGATGAAGTGATCACGACGCCGTTCACGTTCGTCGCGTCCGTTGCGGCGATCTGGTACTCGGGCGCGAAACCCGTGTTCGTCGACATCGATCCGGCCACATACCTGATCGATCCGGCCAAGATCGAAGCCGCGATCTCGCCGAAGACCAAGGCGATCTTGCCCGTCCACCTTTACGGCCAAGCTTGCGACATGGACGCGATCATGGCGATCGCGAAGAAGCACAATCTGATCGTGATCGAAGACGCCTGCCAAGCGCATGGCTCCGAGTGGAACGGCAAGCGCGTCGGCGGCATCGGCGATCTAGCGGCGTTCAGCTTTTACCCCGGCAAGAATCTGGGCGCCTACGGCGAAGGCGGCGCGACGACGACCAACAATGCCGAATATGCGCGCAAAATCCGCATGCTGCGCGATTGGGGCGCCGAGAAGAAATACATGCACGTGCTCAAGGGCTACAATATGCGCCTTGAAGGCATGCAAGGCGCCATCTTGCGCGTGAAGCTGCGCTATCTCGAAGGCTGGACCGAAGCACGCCGTGCGGCTGCGAAGCGCTATGATGCATTGTTCGCGGGCACGGGCGTCGAAACACCGTTCGTGCAGGACCGAGCCCGCCACGTCTATCACATCTACTCGACGCGCACGACCAAGCGCCAAGAGTGGCAAGACGCGCTGAATGCCAAGGGCATCCAATCGGGCATCCACTACCCGATCGCGATCCACAACCTGCCGGCCTACGAAGATCTGGGCTACAAGAACGGCGATTTCCCGCACGCGGAAAAGGCGGCGGCTGAGCAACTTTCGCTGCCGATGTTCCCGGAGCTGACGGCTGAAATGCAGGCCGAAGTAGCGGCGGCGGTGATCGAACTGCACAAGAAGGATACGGGGATCGCCCGATGAACATCGAAGGCGCGAAAATCCTCGTCACCGGCGGCTGCGGCCTGATCGGTTCGACGACGATCGACCTCTTGTTGCGCGAAGACGTGGCGAAGATCGTGATCTTCGACAACCTCGTTCGCGGCTCGATGCACAATGTCGCCGAAATCCTGAAAGATCGGCGCGTTGAGCTGATCAAAGGCGACATCCGCGACGTTGAGGCGACCCGCCGCGTGACCAAAGGCATGGACGCCGTCATTCACATGGCCGCGATCCGCATCACCGCGTGCGCCGAACACCCGCGCGAAGCTTTGGAAGTGATGTGCGACGGCACGTTCAACGTGGTGGAAGCCGCGCATCTCGCTGGCGTAAAGCGCATCGTCGCGGCGTCGTCCGCCTCGGTGTACGGCATGGCCGACAGCTTCCCGACCACCGAGAAAGATCACCCGTACAACAACCGCACCTGGTACGGCGCGTCGAAGGTGATGCTCGAGGGCCTGCTGCGCTCGTTCAACGACATGTACGGCACTGAGTATTGCGCGTTCCGGTACTTCAACGTGTACGGCCCGCGCATGGACATTCACGGCAAGTACACCGAAGTGCTGATCCGCTGGATGGAGCGCATCGAAGCCGGCCAGCCGCCGCTGATCCTCGGCGACGGCAAAACCTCGATGGACTTCATCTATATTGACGACATCGCCGCCGCGAACGTCGCGGGTCTGCGCTCTGACGTTTCGGACGAAGTGTTCAACGTCGCCAGCGGCGTTGAGACCGATCTGAACGAACTGGCCGAGGCGCTGATGCGCGTCATGGGCAAGCGGCTGCAGCCGGAATACGGCCCGGAGCGCAAGGTCAACGCGGTGCCGCGCCGGCTGGCTTCGATCGAAAAGACCAAGCGCTTGCTCGGTTGGTCGCCGAAAGTCGATCTCGATGAGGGCCTAGAGCGCCTCGTGACATGGTGGCGCGCCAACAAGGAGCACGTGGCCTGATGATCCCGCTGATGAAGCCGCTGATGGACGAGCGCGAAGCGCAAGCGGCTTCGCGCGTGATCATGAGCGGCTGGGTCACGCAAGGCCCGGAAGTGGCGGCATTTGAGCGCGAGTTCGCCGAATTCGTCGGCGCCCCGCACGCGACGGCGGTGTCGAACTGCACGACGGCGCTGCACTTGGCGCTGCTGGCGGTGGGCGTCGGCGCCGGCGATGAAGTGATCACTGTTTCGCATTCCTACGTGGCGACGGCGAACGCGGTGAAGTATTGCGGCGCCGAGCCGGTGTTCGTGGATGTCGAACTCGACACCTACAATATGGACCCGGCCAAAATCGCAGCCGCGATTACGCCAAAGACCAAAGCGATCCTCTGCGTCCACCAGATCGGCATGCCGTGCGACATTGATACGATCGTCGCCATCGGCAAGGCGCACAACCTGCCGGTGATCGAAGACGCGGCGTGCGCCATCGGCTCGGAAATCCAGATCGACGGCCAGTGGGAAAAGATCGGCGCCCCGCGCGGCGACATCGCCGCCTTCAGCTTCCACCCGCGCAAAATTGTCTCGACCGGCGACGGCGGCATGCTGACCACGCGCAATCCAGCCTATGACAAGCAATTCAAACTGCTGCGCCAACACGCTATGAGCGTGCCGGACACGGTGCGCCACGGTTCCAACCAGGTGATTTTTGAAACCCACCCGGTGCTGGGCTACAATTATCGGATGACGGACATCCAAGCCGCCGTCGGCCGCGAGCAACTAAAGCGCGTGCCGGACATTCTGGAAACGCGCCGCCGCCTCGCCGCGCGCTACAACGAGCTGCTGCAAAACAATATCGGCATCGAGACGCCGGTCGAGCCCGCGAACAAGCGTTCCAATTGGCAATCCTATTCGGTGACGCTGCCGGAACGCTGCGACCAGCGCGCGGTGATGCAGTCGATGCTCGATTCTGGCGTCTCCAGCCGCCGCGGCATCATGTGCGCGCACCGCGAAGACCTTTACAAGAATGGCTGGGACCTGCCGAATTCTGAGTTTGCGCAAGATCGCCGCCTGATCCTGCCGCTCTATCATTCGATGACCGATGAGGAGCAAATCATTGTCGTCGAAGCGCTCAAGAAAGCTTGCGCCTAGTGACGGCAGAGGCGCACCCCGCGCCGACGACTGCGCCGCAGATCGTCGAAATCCGCCCCGACCGCGGGTGGCTCGACCTCGATCTCGGGGCCGTGTGGCGTTACCGCGAACTGCTCGTCGTGCTGATGATGCGCGACATTCAGGTGCTTTATAAGCAAGCGCTGCTCGGCGCCGCTTGGGCGATCCTACAGCCGTTGTTCGCGGTGGCGATCTTCACCATCGTGTTCGGCTATTTCGCGCGCATGCCCTCGGAGGGCATCCCCTACCCGATCTTCGCGTTCGCCGGCGTGCTGCCCTGGACCTATTTCGCCGAAGCGGTGCGCCGTTCAGGTACGGGCCTGGTCACCGATGCGGAGCTGGTGCGGAAAGTGTATTTCCCGCGCCTGATCATGCCGCTCGCCAACGTGATCTCGCCGCTCTTGGACTTCTGCATCGCCTTCGTCGTGCTGCTGATCATGATGGCGATCTACGGCATCGCGCCGAGCGCCAAGATTCTGCTGGTCATTCCACTTATGATGATCTCAGCCCTGCTGGCGCTTTCGATCGGGCTTTGGCTGGGGCCGATCAACGTCCGTTTCCGCGACATCAAGCACACGCTGCCTTTCATCATCCAAATCTGGATGTACGCCTCCCCGATCGTCTACCCACTCTCGATGGTGCCGGAGCAATGGCAGGGCCTCTACTCGTTGAACCCGATGGTCGGCGTGATCGAAGGTTTCCGCTGGGCGGTGTTCGACCAGGGCGAACCGAATTTCGGCGCGTTGGCCATTAGCGGCACGGTGATCGTACTATTGCTGGCGGGCGGCCTCGTCTTCTTCCGCCGCATGGAACGCACTTTCGCGGACGTGATCTGATGGACGATTTCGCCATCTCCGCCCGCGGCGTCGGGAAGCGCTACAAGCGCCTGCAGCGCTCGGAGCGTCACGACAGCGTGCGCGACGTCATCGCCGCCGGCGTACGTGACATGTTCGCGTCCAAGCAGCTGCGTAACGAACGCAACGTGCGCAACACGTTCTGGGCGTTGAAAGACGCGAACTTCGAGATCAAGCGCGGCGAGAACGTCGGTATTGTCGGCCTCAACGGCGCCGGCAAATCGACGTTACTTAAGCTCCTGTCCCGCATCACCGTGCCAACGACCGGCAGTATACGCATCCGCGGCCGCCTCGGCGCCCTGCTCGAAGTCGGCACCGGCTTTCACGCCGAGCTGACCGGCCGTGAGAACGTCTTTCTCTACGGTTCGATCCTCGGCATGAGCCGCAAGGAAGTCGAAGCCAAGTTTGACGCCATCATCGACTTTGCCGAAATCGAGGAATTCATCGATACGCCGGTGAAGCGCTATTCGAGCGGCATGTATGTGCGCCTCGCCTTCGCGGTGGCGGCGCACCTCGATCCGGATATTTTGCTGCTGGACGAAGTGCTCGCCGTTGGCGACTTCGCGTTCCAGCGCAAGTGCATGAATTTCGCCAAGCAGCTCGAGCGCAAAGGCGCGACGATCCTGTTCGTGTCGCACAACATGTTCTCGATCAAGACCATGTGCCATCGCGTCATCTACCTGAAGAAAGGTCAGATCGTATTCGACGGGCCGACGGCCGAGGGCTTGAAGATGTACGAGGCCGACAGCCGTCTGGCTGACGTGCCGTGGTTCGATGAAGGCGAGGCCGGCCGCCGCATCTCCTTCACAGACGTGCAGTTCGTAAACGGGCGCGGCGAAGAAGCCAGCGTGTTCGATTTCGGCGAGCGCATGGGCGTGCGGCTTCGCTACAAAACCCAAGGCCGCATCGATCGCCCGGATATCCGCATCGGCCTCGATCGCGACGACGAAACCCACTGCATGACATTCTCGTCGCTCACCGATGGCGTGGCTTTGCCTTACATCGAGGGCGAAGGCGTGATCGAATTGAAGACGCCGCCGCTGAAGCTGGTCAGCGATCTCTACACCTGCAACGTCGTCGTGCGTGACGCCGACGGACACATGCTGGCCGGCCAGATCGGCGGCCGCTTCCATGTGCGCCACGCGGATTTCTCGGCTGGCGTCTGGGGCGTGTTCCACGAAAGCGGAGAGTGGCGCGTCGAGGCGGCGGAGGCCGCGCAGTTGAGCGAGGTCCGCGATGGCGTCGGTTGAGGCCCCCTCCGCGCCGGCGATGACCGACAAAGAACAACGGCTCGCGCGCAACTTCGCCGAGTATGAAACGTTCGTGCTGAAGGCGCAGGATTATCTGGCGCAAGGCGACCTGCAGACGGCGGCCGCCTATTACGCCATCGCTTCGCACGTCGCAACGCAGAACCATGCCGGCATCTTTTGGAGCCCGCGTGCCGAGAAGGTGCTGAACGAGATCGGCCGGCGGCTTGAGCCGGAAGCGCCGGCGCGTCCGCGGCGGACCGAGATCAAACGCATTCTGCAAGTGTGCACGCAAGTCTCCGCCGTCGGCGGCCACACCAAAATGCTGTGCCAATGGGTGCGCGCCGACAAGGATCGCGAGCACACTCTGGTGCTGACCGAGCATCGCGGACCGACGCCGCAATTCGTCCACGACGTGTTCGAAGCCAGCGGCGGCCGCAAAGTCGAGAAGCTCAACCATCGGCCCAGCAGCCAAATCGACTGGGCGTTGCGGCTGCGCGAGATCGCCAAGGATTTTGACCTCGTCATCCTGCACACGCACTGCGAGGATATCGTCCCGCTGATCGCGTTCGCCGATCCGAGCAAGCACCCGCCGGTGCTGGTGCTGAACCATGCGGATCACCTGTTCTGGTTCGGCCCCAGCATCGCGCACTTGAACATCAACCTGCGCGACGCGGCGCAAGATATCTCCATCGCCCGCCGCGGCATCACGCCCGAGCGGAACATCCTGATGCCGACCTTGGCGGAAGGCATCGTCCGCACCCGCTCACGCGAAGAAGCCAAGCGTCAGCTGGGCATTGATCCGGACACCGTCTTGCTCGTCTCCGCGGCGCGACGCGCTAAGTACCGAACCATGGGCGGCCTCACCTATGCCGATATCCACGCCGACGTGCTGAAGCAGCACGAAAACGCTATGCTGATCACGGTTGGCGCGGGCGAGCATGAGGATTGGGCGCCGGTGCAAGCGGCGGTGAACGGCCGGCTGCGCTCGATTGCGGAAACGCCCAATCCGAAAGTCTATTTCGAAGCGGCGGACATTTACGTCGACTCGTTCCCGTTCGTTTCGTCCACATCCCTAATGGAAGCGGCCGGCTACGGCACGCCTTTGGTGACGATCTTCACCTACCCGCAACAGGCGCGCATCTTCGGCATCAATCACGTTGCGCTGGTCGGCAACGTGATGCAGGCGACATCGTTCGATCAGTATCGCGCCATGCTCACGCAATTGATCGCCGACCCGGCCTTGCGCGAGAAGCTCGGTACGGACGCGCGCAGCGCGGTGCAGCGCGAGCACAATCTGCCGGGCTGGCTGCGCTGGATGGAAGGCGTCTACACGCGGGCGCTGGAGCTGCCGACGCTCGACAACCGGCCGATGCTGGAAGCCATCGATCGCCCCTCTTTCGGCGAGCCGGATATCCGTCACGAGGATATTTTCGGCGGCGCCTGGCCGACGATCCGCGTCGTCATGAGCTATATCGGCATGATGCCGCCCAAGCAGCACTTCGCACACTGGCGCCAAGTGCGCCGCCAAGGCGGCTTCAAGAGCAACGCCGAAGCGGCGAGCTACCTCGTCCCGGAATGGCTGAAGCGTTATGTCAAAGATGGCGTGCTGAAGCTGCCGGAAGAAGTCACGTTCAGCGGCTGATATGAAAACCGCCATCACCGCGACGGCCCCGCGCGAACGCGCGATGCAAGAAGACCGCATCGCCGCGAACTTCGCCGCGTTCGAGCACTATTTAACGCGCGCGCAGGATTATCTGGCGCAGGGCCAACTGGATGCGGCGGCGGTGCATTGCGCTGTCGCTTCGCACATCCCGGTGCAGAACCACGCCGGCATCTTCTGGAGCCCGCGCGCCGAGAAAGTCCTGGTCGCGATCGGCGACAGCTTGCCGTTCGCACCGGCGCCGACACCCATGAAAGAGTATCGCCGCATCCTGCAAGTTGGCACGCAGATGGCCGCCGTCGGCGGGCTGACGAAGATGCTCGGCCAGTGGGTCGCGGCCGACAGCGGGCGCGAGCACTCGCTGGTGCTGACGCAGCAGCACGGCCCGGTGCCGCAATTTGTCACTAATAGCTTCGGCAACCGCGTCACCTATCTCAACCGCAGCCCCGGCGGCTTCGTGGCATGGGCGGCGCGTTTGCGTGAACTGGCGCGCGGCTACGATCTCGTCATCCTGCACACACACTGCGAAGACGTGATCCCGCTGATCGCCTTCGCTCAACCGGAAAAACACCCGCCGGTCCTCGTGTTGAACCACGCTGACCACCTCTTCTGGTACGGCCCGAGCATTTCGCACCTCACCATCAGCTTGCGCGACGCCGCGCTTGATCTGGGCATTGCGCGCCGCGGGTTATCGCCCGAGCGCAGCATTCTGATGCCGACGCTGTCTGAAGCTATCGTGCGCACCCGCTCGCGCGAAGAGGCCAAACACGAGCTCGGCATCGATCCGGCGACGACGCTGCTCGTCTCCGCCGCGCGCAAGCTCAAATACAAGACGATGCACGGCGTCACCTTCGCCGACATTCACGCCCCGGTGCTGGAGCAGCACCCGAACGCAACTTTGCTTGTCGTCGGCGCCGACGAGCCGGAAGATTGGGCGCCAGTCCGCGCCCGCTTTGGGGATCGCATCCGCTCAACGCCGGAACTACCCAACCCGAAGATTTATTTCGAGGCGGCAGACATTTACGTCGACTCCTACCCCTTCGTCTCGTCCACTTCGCTGATGGAAGCGGCCGGGTATGGCGCGCCGTCGGTGACGATCTTCACGTACCCGGAAGAGACGCGCATCTTCGGCATCAATCACGTGGCGCTCGTCGGCAACACGCTGCAGGCGACGTCGTTCGATCAATACCGGCAGATACTGAGCGACTTGATCGACGATCCGGCCAAGCGCGCGCACCTCGGCGAGCAGGCGCGCGTTGCGGTCGCCAAGGAGCACAACACACCGGGCTGGCTGGGCTGGCTGGAAGCTGTGTATGCACGCGCGGCCGAGCTGCCGGCGCTGGATAATCGCGCAATGCTCGAAGCACGAGAGCAGCCGTCCTTCGGCGAGCCGGACTGGCGTCACGAAGATATTTTCGGCGGCAATTGGCCGATAGAGCAATTCTTGAAGAGCTATATGGGCGTGCTGCCGCTGAAGCAGCGCATCGCGCATTGGCGCGAACTGCGCGACGCCGGTGTGTTCGCAAGCCCGGCGAGCGAGATCAGCCACACGCTGCTGCCGGAATGGCTAAAACGCGCCGCTAAAGGCTAGCGCGAGAGCAGCACGCGGGCGGCGGCGACGGGGTAGCTTGCTGGCGGCGTCAGCGCCAGGGCTTCGGCGAACAACCCCTTCCGCACCAAGCGCGCCGCGGTGACAGTGACGTACCAGCCGAGTTCTTTTTGGTTCTTCGGACTCAAGTGTCTGCCGCACGGCAGCGCCGCGCGAATGAAGGCGCAGTCGCCGGCGTCAGGCTCATACGGACGATAGCGCGCCATTTCCATGATCTTAGCGGCGACGCAAATGCGGAAGTGATCGCGCTCATCAGCGTTGATCAGCCGCGCACCGAGTTCGTACATGCCATCCAGCGCGCCGGCGTGCCGCAGCTCCGCCGTGAGCTCACGAGGAAATTCGAGATCGGCGAGCCCGCGCTTGCGGCGCCACGCGGACAACGCGCTGAGCTGCGAGCCGATGGCCATGATACGGCCGTTGACCAGCGTGCTCGATATGCTGGCGCCGTGAACGCGGTACTTGCACAGCGCCTCCGGCAGCGAGAACAACGCGCCCCGCTCCGCCAGCCGCCAGAATAGGTCGCTGTCTTCGGAGTACGGCGAGTGCCGATAACCGCCGATCGCCTCCATGTCGGCGCGTCGCACGAGGATGGTTGAATGGATGAGATAGGGCTCGCGCCCTGGCGCGCGGGCGGCGTCAGCTGACTCCACCGGCGCAAGATCTGGCAAATCGGTGAGCAGCACGCCGTTTGCGTCGATATGCAAGACCTCTGCGCCGACCGCGACGCAGTCGGGATGCGACCGAAGATAGGCGAGTTGCTTGCCTAGCCGCTCCGGCAGCGAGACATCGTCGCTATCGAGACGCGCAAAATACTCGGCGGTGCAGTACGAAAGGCCAGCGTTCAATGCATCGACGATTCCGCCATTGGGTTGGGTGACGACCAAGACGCGATCTTCCTTAGCGTCGTAGTCCGCGAGAATCTGCGGCGTTGCGTCAGCGGAGCCGTCGTCGAGGACGACGATGCGAATGTCACTGAAAGTCTGTGCAAGCAAGCTGTCGAGCGCCTCGCGCAGCGTCGCCTCGGCGTTGTAGGCCGTGACCAGGACGTCGATGGCGGCCATATCAGTGCGCGTTGACAACGGGAGGCGGCGGATGGCGTCCGGTCAGCGATGTCCAGAGTGCACCGCGCAGAGGCTTCGGCGCCAAAAGATGGAAAGTGGCGCGCAGCGGAAATGTACGAAGCGCGCCCCAAATAGCGCGCCAAATCTCGGCCCGAGGCTGGCCGTGCTCTGCACGCTCGACGGCGGCGTCGACGAAATACTCATAATACTGCCACATCACATTGCGGTAAGCGCCGAGCAGATCTTTGGGCGAACTCCACACGCGCCATTCAGGCAGCGCATGGCGGAAGAAAACCCGGCGACCAAAACCGAGACGGCGAAGGCGCAGCGCGTCATACGAACCCGGCGGCCGCTGACGGAAATAAACGCATGTTGCCGACGTGTAGACGAGCTTGCGTCGCCGAGCGACGCGCAGTTGCCAATCCCAGTCTTGATCACCGAGCAGGCTTTCATCGAACAAGCCCACGTCGTCGCGCACCCTCGCACGCACAATCGTGGCGCCAATCTGCGGATAATAGCCGCTGAGCATCGCGGCCACGAGTTCGTCCCCGTCGCGCGGCGCGCGGCTCGGCCAAGGTTCGTCCAGCACACGCAACGCGTCATCCACGGCGACGACTTGCGCCATAACGCCATCGATGTCCGGTTCGGCATCGAGCACCGCGAGGTGGGGGCGAACGTGGCCGTCCATCCAGACGTCATCGTCATCGAGAAAGGCGATATAATCGCCACTGGCGACCCTTAGGCCCGCATTGCGCGCGGCGCCCGCGCCAGGAGTCGCCACCGGGATATGAATCGCGCCGAACTCGGCCGCAGCCTCACGCGTACGTGGATCGGCGCCATTGTCGCCAACTAAGATCTCGAAGGTAAGGTCCGGCGCTTCCAATGAGCGGATGCTGGCCAGAGCTTGGCGCAAATAGTCGGGACGGTCGCGCGTAGGCACGACCACCGATATCCGACGGGGTTCTGCGGCACTCATTACCGGCTATTCCCTACTCTTGCATCCCGCGGATACAAGCGCGCTCACCACTTACGCGTGAACCATGGTCGCCATCGTCATTACCATGTGCGTAATGGTTGCTTCGCTCCCACGCACGTTCCGCGGCAGAACCGCGCCGAGGAACGCGATGCGAAGACGGCGCCACTTGAAAAGGTGGTAAATCGTGCGCAACGGAAACACGCGGAATGCGAACCAAATTGCCTGCAGAGCTGCAGCGCGTTTACCACGCGCGGAGCGCCGCACGGCGGCGTCGACAAAGTATCGATAGAAGTGCTTCAGCGTGCCGTAATGGGCGCGCCACAAATGCACTGGCGACTTCCAGATGCGCCACTCCGGGAGCGCATGACGCAAAAACACTTTGCGATCGTAGTGGCTGCGGTCGAGCTGAAGCTGGTCGTACGAGCCGAGTGGTCTGCCACGAAAGAGGACACTCTTCGTTTGCACCACGGCCAATTTGTTGCGGCGCGCCAAGCGCAACAGCCAGTCGAGATCTTCGCCGCCGATCAGGGTCTCATCAAAATACCCGATCGTATCGCGAACGCTGGCGCGCGCCACGACTGAGCCGATTTGCGGGAAGTACCCGCTCAGCATGCGCCGCAGCAATTCCACGCCCTCACCTGGCGGCTCCGCCGGCCAAGGGGCGCCAACCTGCCGCAGGCGATCATCAGCGCTGACAATCTGACCCGTTACCGCATCGATATCGGGACGGCGCGCCAGCAGTTCGAGATGGGAGCGGAGGTGCGAGGCGAACCAACGGTCGTCGTCATCGAGGAACGCGATGTACTCGCCGGTCGCCGCCGCCAGCGCCGCGTTGCGGGCGACGCCCGCGCCTTTACCACGCTTGGCGTCCACATGGCGCGCGCCGGCGGATTCCGCGATCAGCGCCGTCTGCGCCAAATCACCATTGTCGCCGACAATGATTTCAAACTTCAGATCCGGGCCTTCAAGCGCACGGATACTTTCCAGCGCTTCACGCAGAAGGTGCGGGCGATCGCGCGTGGGAACGATCACCGAAACCGTTGTTGCTTTGACGTGAACCGGCGCCTGCACGGCCGGCCTTGAATTCACCAGGTCCAAGTCCACTCCTCCCAACGGTCGTAGGCGCCTCGTAACATCGCCTTGAAAATGCGGTCGTCGTCGAAGTGCGTGACGAAGGTCCGCGGGATGGTGCCGGGGGGGCGAGTTTCTTCGGCCTGCGCGTAAATGGTGGAGAACCCCACATCGCGTGCGGCTTGGTCAGCGGCTTCGGTCCAGTTGGCGGACTGGCCGAACGGAATGGCGAAAACATTGGGCACGAAGCCCAACCGCTTGGCAATGGTGTCGCGCGAGCGCACAAATTCTTCCTTAGCGCGCTCGACATCGATCTCGCCGAAATCGCGGTGCGTGGCCGAGTGGCTGCCCAGCTCGACGCCGTCGGCGGCCATGCGCTCCAGCTCGCGCCAGCTCAGCACGCCAGTCTTCTGCCAGTCGAGTTTCTGCTCGGACCATTCGGAGACGATGAACACCGAATACGGAATGCCGAATTCGCGCAGGATCGGATCGGCCTTAGTGAGCACGCTCTTCAGCGCATCGTCGAAGCTGATCGCGAGATCCTTGGGGCTGCCGCCGGTGCGGGCGATCTCGGCGGGCGCGACAAAACGATAGCCCTGCTCCAGCGCCACTTCGATCTGACGGCGAAAACGCTCCGGCGTGACGTCATTGACGCCGAATTCGGGCTGTCCAACTGAGTGGTAGCAGAGAATACGCCCACGCTCGCGGGGGCGAGGAAACGGAGTCACGGTGGCCAGAGCGTGACGCTCGCCGTACATGCGCGCAGCCTCGACGTGCTGCCGGCGCAGCCCGGCCTTCTGAACCAGTTTTTTGACGGCTTGTTTCACAACACCCTGCCCAGGCCGTGATGCCCTCAATCAAGGCGCTCGGTCCAGCTTATTCCCTCTCGGAAAGAGCGTAAATCGCCCCATCTGGCGGTCAATCCCCAGTCGGCGCGGCCCTCGCTTGGCGCTTGCGAGAAAGGCGCCGCCGCAGGGGCTTGTCGTACCAGGCGTGAAGCACGGCTGCAGCGGCCAGCGCCGCCACCGCGGTGAGCGCCACGTTAGCGACGCCGGGCAAATCGATCGAGAACCGCTGCAAGACCAGCTGGAGCCATCCCCAGAGCGGCACGTGCAGCACATACACCCCGTAGGACAGCGTCCCGACGATGGTGCTCGCCCGCAGCATCGCGCCCCGCGCTCGCGAATTGGCGCACAGCGCCACCAGCGCTGGAAACACGATAAGCACCGCCGAGAGATCGATCACGACACGCCAGAATCCTTCCCCCGGGATCATGAAAACCGCAGCCAGCGCCATATACGCCGCCCATGGCGGCAGCGTCGGCAGGCGTTCGTGCATCCGTGTTTGGTAAAGCCAGACCCCCGTGAAAAACCCGAAGGTCACGCGCGGGAAACCGGCGACGAAGTTCGACCAGGCAAAGCCGCCGTCGAGTTGGCCAAACGCGAGCGCGGTTGGCACGAGCGCCAGGGCGCCGATCGCCATAAATACCACGCACAGTTTCGGCATCAGCCAGCGTGCGAAGAGCGCGAACACAGCATTGATGAAAAGCTCAAAGAAGAGCGACCAAGCCGGGCCGTTCAACGGAAACGGGGCGTTTGGCCAGATCGAGAACAGCGGCGGGCACGGGACCAAAAACAGCGCAAACAGCAACGATGATGCGACACTCTCTGGCGTCGCTTCACCCCACGCGCGCGTGGCGTACAGCAGCGCCAGCGCGGCGCCGGCCAACGTGCCCAAGATATAAAGCGGGTAAAGCCGGATCACGCGGATGCGCATGAATGCGCCAAGCGTCAGACCACTCTTCAACCGTTCAGCGTAAACGTGCGCCAGCACAAATCCGCTGAGCACAAAGAAGAAATCAACCGCCAGATACCGCCCCGGCAACAGCGTTGTCATTAATGTCGACGGCACATGGTCGGTGATGACGGCAAGAGCAGCGAGCCCTCGCATGCCATCGAGCACGGCGAAGCGCTCCTTGCCGGCGACGTCGCTGCTAACCATCCGACTCCCTGCACGCAGCGCCTGTGTGTATACGCTCGGCGCTAACTGTTCGAAGCGGTACAACCTTCCCTCTTCGATAGACATATTCGTCTGTGCAGCGACGCGCCATGGCACAACGGTGGCGGCAAAGGCGTTGCATGCAAACTGCCCGGCCGCCAAGGCCCAGCAACGACCCAGCAAGAGGCCCTGTAATCGACCCGTCCACACCCCCGTCAGCTCGCCTCGGCTTTGGCGCCGCGCCTGCCTCCGGAACGTACACCGCCCGCGAAACGCGAGCGCTGCTGGACGTTGCCTATGAGAACGGCATTCGCCACTTCGACACCGCGCCGGTCTATGGCTGGGGCGAAGGCGAGGCGGCGATGGGCGCGTTCGCGGCCAATCGGAGCGACGTCACCATCGCGACGAAGGTCGGCATCTCTCCGCCGTCGCGAACGCAGCGTTTGGTGGCCAAACTCTCAGGCAAAGAAGCGGCAGCACGACGCGGGCAATTCACACCGGCGCAGGTTCGGCACAGCGTTGAGCAAAGCCTGAGGCGCCTAGGAACACCCAGACTCGATGCGCTGCTGCTGCACGAGCCAGGCGTGGAAGATGTGGACGACGAACTGATCGGCACGCTGGAAGCCTTAAAGCACGAAGGCAAAATCGCTGCGGCCGGAGTCGCCGCAAACGCTGATGTCACGGCAGCGCTCTTGATGCGCTATCCTGACGCGTTCCAGATTGCGCAAATTCCAGCAGCGGGTATCGTCCAAATTGCCTCCGCGCCAGCGAAGGTGAGCATTATTACGCACTCGGTGCTCGGCCCTCGCGTCGCCAATGTACTCAGCCGCCTGCAAGCAGACCAAGCCCTCGCCGCTAATTTCCATGACGAAACAGGGCTGGCGGCGGACGATCCCTTTGGCGTTGCACAGACGCTATTGCGTGTAGCGCTGGCGCGAAATTCCGACGGAATAACGCTGTTTTCGTCGTCCCGGGAAGCGGTGGTCAGAAGCAACGCAAATCTGTCGCCGGCGTCAGAGTCCCTGGTTGCGATTGTCGAGGCGGCGCTGACCGAAGCGCCCGCGAGCTAGGAAAAGAGCGGGAGGCTGGCGGCCGCGCACAAATTGGCCGCGATTAGCGCGGCAAGCGATAGCAGCACCAAACGCGCGAAGCGACGCTACATTGGCTCGGGAACGCTGCATGCTGACAACCATGAAAGCAGCGGACGCACCCGGTCGGCGCGCGGATCTGGACTATCTCCGCGTGGGCGCACTGCTACTGCTCATTGTTTACCACGTCTTGCTCGTATTCAGCCCCGATTGGTGGCGCGTGCAAAGCGTCCATCGGGGCGCCTGGGCCGACTATCTCATCAACACACTGACGCCCTGGCGCATGGCTTTGGTGTTCTTGATCGCCGGCATGGCGGCGCGATTCATGATCGAAAAGATGAGCACGCAAGCGTTCGTCGCAGAGCGCGCTGGAAAGTTGCTCACGGCATTCGTATTCGCCGTTATCGTGCTCATTCCTCTGCAGCGTTATGTGCGCATGGACAACGAGCACGCTGCGCCCGTCAGCTACCTGAACTTCCTCATGCTCCGCGCCCGCTACGCCGTCGAGGACGGCAGCGTCTGGCTACCGGATTTCGCCAATGCGTGGTTTCTGCCTTATCTTTTCTTATATTCCGCGCTGGCAGCGCTGGCGTGGCGCTTTGCGCCGCGTCTGATCCGCATCCTGCAACGCGCAATCGACGCAGCCCCGATCTGGATGTTGGCGCTGGTGGGCGCGGCCTGGTTTGCGTTCGTAGAGGCCGCCGTCATCCCTTCGCATCCGGTATCGGGCTTGATGTTTCCCGACCTCGGAGGACACTTGCGCTTCGCACCGGTGTTCGTATTCGGCCTGCTTGTCGGCAAGAGCGAGGTATTCACCGCCAAGCTCCTGCGCTTTAAAGCATCTTTCTGGCTCCTTGCCGGCATGCTGCTGGCGGTGACACTGACCATGCAGTGGATGATCAATCATGGCGCCGATGAAGGCGTCTTCGGCGCAACGTGGCGGGCGCTTCGCGGCGCCTACGCCACCAGCATGCTTTTCGGCGCGCTCGGACTTGCCGCGTGGGCGTTCACCAAGCCATCGAACCTGCTCACTTGGGCAAGCGACGCAATCCTGCCCGTCTACCTGATGCATCAAACCGTGCTAGTCGTTGTCGCAGACGCACTCGTCCCGCAGACCCACCCGCTAGCGCTCGAATTACCGCTGCTGCTGGCAGTGACCCTGCTCATCCCTCTGGGTATCTACGCAGCCTTTGTCCGCGGCACGCCGTGGCTGCGTGTTCTGTTTGGGCTGCGAGCGAGAGCGCGGCCATGGCAAACGGAAGCGCCCGAACATGTGGGCCTTCCGGCGCATCGACCTTGAATCCTACATCGGAGGAGAGCCGCCAGTAGCGCGGCTCGGGGATTATGTGGCACTCTGCCCTGATGTTCGCGCGCTTCTGCTCCGCCACTTTGGCGTTCGCCGTCCTGGGGACCGGCCCCTGTCATGCGCAGCAGCAAACCCAACCGCAGGCGTTCGTCGACACACTTGCGGTCGTGGATGAGTCACGTTGGCGCGTCGCCGATGGCTGGTCGAATGGCGAATGGACGGCAAACGACTGGCGCCGGTCGCAAATACGCCGCGTCCCGCAAGGAACTGAAATCTCACTTGCGCGATCGCGCGGTGGCGACAAACGCTACTCCTCCGGCGAGCTGCAATCGGAGGATGTTTACCGATACGGCTATTTCGAAACCCGCATGCGCGTCCCGCGCGGCTCCGGTCTCGTGACCGGATTCTTCACCTACGTGCGCCCGGGCGCTGAAATTACCTGGAGCGAAATCGACATCGAGATTCTCGGACGCGACACGCGCTCAATCCAGTTTACCTACTTCTATCGCGGCGAAAGTCGCATCACCACCATGCCGCTTGGCTTCGACGCTGCCGACGCACAACACACGTACGGCTTTGAATGGACGCCGCGCGCGATCCGCTGGTACGTCGATGGCCGCATGGTCCACGAGGAAACGGGCGCCCGCGGACCGTTGCCGCAAGCGCCGCAGCGGCTCTACCTGCACCTATGGAATTCTGAAACACTCACTGACTGGCTCGGGCCGATCCTTCCATGGGCGGGTCCTTGGCGGCTGACGGTCTCGTGCATCGGATACGCCCCGGCGTATGAAGGCCGCTCGATTTGCCCGGAATAAAGATGGTTAAACACGAGCGTGTGGCGCGTGCGCGCATGACGCGTCGCAGCATTTGACCTAAGTTTGCGCCGCTCATGTCCGTTTCCAATGACACTCGCACGGCTGTTCTGATCGCCGCCTTCAACGCTGAGGCGACGCTGGAACGCGCGGTTTTGTCGGCGCTGGCCGAACCCGAGGCGGTGGAAATCTGTATCGTCGACGATGCATCGACCGACGGGACCGCCGCGTTGGCGCGGGCGCTGGCCGCGCGTGAGCCCCGCGTCATCGCCATCTCGCAGATCTCCAATGCCGGACCTTCCGCTGCACGAAACATCGCAATCGCCGCCACCGAAGCGCCATGGCTGACCATCCTAGACGCTGATGATTTTTTCATCCCTGGCCGTCTCGCAGCGTTGCACACTTACGCGGGCGATGCCGACTTTTTTGGCGATGCGCTAATCAGAACCACTTCACCCGCGACGCCGATGTGGACGTGTTCACCATTGTCGCCGCGCACTTTAACATTCACCGCCTTTGTCGAAGGCAATATGGGCGGCGTCAAAGGACCACTTGACCTGGGCTACCTGAAGCCACTGATGCGCCGGAGTTTTCTTGAGGCGCACGAACTTCGCTACCAGCCGGAAATGCGGCTCGGCGAAGACTACGAACTCTATGCACGCGCGCTCGCGCACGGCGCACGCTTCAAAGTCTGCGGCGAGGCCGGTTATGTCTCGGTGGAGCGCGCCGGCTCCCTCAGCAAGGATCACAGCGAGACCGACCTTCAGCGTTTGCGCGATAGCGATGACGCTATCGCTGCGGTTCGAGCTTTGACGGCTGACGAACAGCGCGCGTTGCGACGGCACCGGACCAGCGTCGATCAGCGCCTACAATGGCGACGGCTGATCAGCGCTGTTAAGGCACGCGATCCGGCCGCCGCGCTCTCGACCTTCCGATCCCTTGATACCGGGCTCTACCTATGCGGAAAACTCGCCGAGCAGGCTTGGCTGCGCGGCCTCGGGCGCGGGCCAGCGCGGGACCATTTGTCCACAGGGCGCGCTTATTAACCCAGGCCAACCGACATTTCTCGCAGTCGGTGAGCGACGCGGAAATTTGCCGCGCTTGTGTTTAACCTTCCGCGACCGGTCTGTCCTTTGCGGCTGGACCTGCATGGCCTAAGGCTAAAGGCACTCTGGAGGTCACCACCACATGTCATCGCCAATCTGGCACAGCCGTCGAACGCTTCTGCGTGGACTGGCGCTCGGCGCGGGCGCGGGCCTGCTCGGCGCATGCTCAACCACGGCGAGTGCGCCAGCGGGCATGGCGCAGCCGGAAGAGTATCGGCTGGGCGCTGGCGACCAACTGCGGATCACGGTGTTCAACGAAGCAGAGCTGACCGGCCAGTATGTCGTCGGCTCGCAAGGCACGATCGCCTATCCACTGGTGGGCAGCGTCGAGGCGGCGGGGCTCACCATCGGGGAATTCTCGCTCCGATTGCAGGATGCGCTGGGCGAATTTATTCGCGCGCCGAATGTCAGCGTCGAGGTGGCCAATTACCGTCCGTTCTTCATCCTCGGTGAAGTGCAGCGTCCTGGCACCTATCCGTACTCGGCGAGCCTGACGGTGCTGAACGCCGTCGCGACCGCTGGCGGATTCACCTATCGCGCGAATCGTGGCCGGGTGTTCGTCCGCCACGCGAACGAAGCGGAAGAGCGCTCGTATCCGCTGACGATCGCAACACCGGTGCTGCCCGGCGACACGATCCGCATCGGTGAGCGTTTGTTCTAATCGTCAGACGCGCATCACGCGAAAAAGCAGTGCAAACGACACACTAAAAGCGGCGCGGAGCATGCATAACGCTCAACGGGACACGACATCAACCGCGCCTTTGTGCTAGGTTGACGCTGTTTCCTGGCGGCGTTTTTTCCGCGCCGGAAGCGGGGCTTTTGCGCACCAATGAACAAGATGAATGAGCCGATCGGCTCGCATGCCTCACCCAATGGTTCCGCGCCGCAAGGCTTGGCGGAATTGTTCGGCTTCACCGCCGCGATGCAGATGCTGCGTCGCCGGTTCCTAATCATGGCGCTGGTCGGCATCACGATCGCCGCGTCCGCATTCACGTTCCTGATCCTGCAGACGCCGTCCTACACCGCGACGTCGCTGCTCATCATCAACCCGCGCACCGAGCGCGTGCTCGACTCCGAAGCGGTCGTCGGGTCGCTACCGTTGCAATCGTCGGCTATCGATTCCGAAATCGAGCTGCTGCGCTCACCGGCCCTGATGACGGAACTCGCCTCGGCCCTCGGCCTGCAAAGCCAGCGTGCGGGCGGCGAAGTGCTCTCAACCGATGACATCGCCGATAGCCTCGCCGGCGCGCTCACCGTTAATCGCCGCGGCATGACCTACGTCATCGAGATCACGGCACGCTCGACCAGCGCCGAACGTGCCCAGCTGATCGCCAACACCTACGCCGACGTTTACATCGCCAGCCAAGTCAACCAGCGCGTCGACACCGCCCAGCGCGCCAATTCCTGGCTCTCACGCCGCCTCGCGGAACTCCGCGACGACGTCCAGGCTAAGGAAAGCGCCGCGGAAACCTTCCGCGTCCAGTCCGGCCTGATGTCGGCCCAAGGCTCGACCCTGCAGGAGCAACAGATCACCAACGTGCAGACGCAAGTGCTGCAGGCGCAGGCCGACTTGGCCGAGCGCGAGGCCCGGTACAGCCAGATCCAACAGCTGCGCACCTCGGGCGCGCCGCTTGAAAGCATCGGCAACGCGCTCAACTCGGAAACCGTCCGAAACTTGCGTGAACGCGAGTCCGAGATCGCCCGCCGCCAATCGGACCTCGAAAACCGCTATTTGCCGACCCATCCGGCCGTGCAAGCCGTGCGGGCCGAACGGCAAGATATAGAGACGCAGATCACGCGAGAAATTCAGCGCATCACCGTCAACCTCGGCAACGAGGTCTCGGTCGCCCGCGCCCGCCTGCAAACGCTGCAGCAATCCATGCGCGAGGCCGCCGGCGATCTTTCCAGCAATTCGAGCTCAAGCGTGCGCTTGCGCGAGCTTGAGCGCGAAGCCGCCGCCAGCCGCGAAGTCTATGAGAGCTACCTGCAGCGCTACCAGGAAATCGCCGACCAGGATCAGCTCAGCGTCTCCGACGCGCGCCTGCTCGCTTACGCCTCGCGCCCGACGTCGCCGTCGTCGCCGAAACTGCGCATCGCGCTAGCGCTCGCTATTGCGCTTGGCTTGATGATGGGCATCGGCGCCGGCGTCATCGCCGAAATCGTCGACCAGTCGGTGAAGAACGCAGACGATCTGGAAGCTAAGGTGGGTTACCCCGCCATCGCCTCGATCCCCACGATCTCGAAGCGGATGATGCGCCAAATGCCGCCAGCAGAGCGCCATCCATCCGGCTATCTTGTCGGTAGGCCGATGTCGGCGTTCACCGAAGCATTGCGCGTGCTACGCACGGTCATCGTCTATTCCAAACTCGATTTCTCGGTGAAGGTCGTCGCCATCACCTCGGCGCTGCCGGACGAAGGCAAGACCACGATCTCGATGTGTCTGGCGCGTGTCGCGGCTATGTCCGGCCAACGAGTCTGTGTCGTCGACTGCGATTTGCGCAGGCAATCGATCAACGACGTCATCGACATCGAAACCGACGTCGGCATTCTGCAAGTGCTGGCCGGCGAAGCGCCGTGGCGCTCGGCAATCGTGCGCGATCCGAATTCGGACGCGCACGTTCTGCCGGTCGCGACTTCAGGCTTCACGCCGCGTGATGTGTTCGGCTCGGAAGCCATGGAGCGTTTGGTCGGCGAACTGCGCGCCCACTATGACTTGGTCATCCTCGATTGCGCGCCGATCCTGGCCGTAGCCGAAACCCGCATCCTGGTGAAGCAAGCCGACACCACCGTGCTGGTCGCCCGCGCGGGCCGTTCCGCCATCGGCGCAGTGCGCTCGGCGGTTTCGCAAACGGAGAACGCTGGCGGCAAGGTGCTGGGCATCGCGCTCAATTGCGTGCTACCGCACTGGCAATCGTACGCCGACAGCCTCTATTTCTATCAATCGAAATCGTACTACAGCGTCTCGTAACGGTTGGCGGCGCGCCCCGCTGCTTCAGCCATCGCGTCAGCCACGACGGCGCCGATCGCGGGCGCATGGGCGCGCTCAATGTAGCCGCGCGCTCGTAGGGCCAGCATCAGCTTCAACCGCGTGCGGCGTCGCAGCGCGATGGCGGTGCGCAGAACACCGATGACATCGGACGCGACGATGAGGTCCCGGTTGTGCCGCGCGCTCAGGCCCTCGCACGCTTTAGCCGTGCCGACGACCGGGCAGCCAAGCGCCATACCGTCCAGAACCTTGAGCTTCACGCCGCTGCCGCCGACCACCGGCGCCAAGAACACGCCAGCGCCAGACAGCGCCGCGAGATCAGGCGCGCGGCCGAGGAAACGGAAACGTCGCGCGTCGAACGCGCTGGCCAGTTCGGGCGCGTGATCGCCGACGACTTCGATGATCGCGTCGTCCGGAAGTGCGCCTTCTGCTTCCAGCGTCCGCACCGCGTCCGCCAACGCCCGCAGCATCACGATGTTTTCGGCATAATGCAGATTGCCCAGGAAGATGAGCCGCTCGCCCGGCGCCGGCGCCGACGGATACGGCGCAATCAGCGGCGGCGCCGCCATCACGTTGGCGCCGCCAAGCGAAGCAGCTTCGCGCGGCGACGTGAACAGCACCAAGTCAGCCACCCCGAGCATTGCGCGCTCATAGGCAGCGCACCGCGCAGACTCCGCCCTCAGCAGCGGACGCGCGAAAGCGCGCGCGACACCAGCGAGCGGCCCAACGCGCCGCGCCATGAAGCCCATCACTTCGTAATCCTTGCCAGCCGCCCGCGCGTAGCGGACCGAAAGCAGATCATCGTAATCGATGATCCTGGCGACGTTACGCGGGATGTCTGCCACCAGCGGCGCGAGCCGCAGCATGTCGACGTACACAGCCGGCGCCCTCACCGCAGCCGCCAGGCGCGCCACCTCGGCCCGCGCCGAAGCGCTATGATAAAGCCATGTCTGCATCGGCAGCTTGCCCAAGCGCATCGCGTTGAGCGCGGCCGAAATCGGATTAGCCAACGGCAGGAACGTGAGCCCGGCATCACTCGCCTCGCCGGAGGGCGAGCCGAACACCACGATGCGCGGTTCAAACCTCAGCTGCGCTTGCTCAATGCGATGCCGCAGCATCGTCGCGCGCCCGCTCTTTTCAGCATACGGGTGCCGGGTCAGCAGCATCAGTAGCGCCGGCTTGATCACGGCGCCCGCTCCGTCAGCGCGGCGTCGATCACGGCCTTCAGCTCATCCTTAGGCTGCAAGAACACCTGGTCCGGCGTCGCGGCCAGTTTTGCCCGCGCAGCGGCAATGCGGGATCGATCAAGCGTGTCGATCATCGCTGGCAGCGAATCCTCGATCGGCTCGGCCAGCGTGAAGCCGAACCCGTGCGCATCGATCCATCGGCCCGTTTCGCTATCCGACGGCGCGATCGGCGGCGCGCAATAATAGCCGCCCTCATAGAGCCGGTTGGGCAGCAGCCATTTGGAGTTCGCGCCGGGATCGTGAAAATCGCCGGCCCAGACCAGATCGACGTCGCGATGGATGGCGGCCAAATCCTCCGGCCAGCCATAGCGGCCGCCGAAGCTGACATTGGGCCGGCCGCCAATACGCGCTTCCAGGTCGCCGACTTCAGTCCGCGCTGGCACGCCGCGCAATGACAGCGCGACGCGGTCTGGGAAACGATCAGCCAACGCCAGCAGCAGAGCTAAGCTCCGCCGACAACGCAGATTGCCAAACCAGCCAATGCGGATCGGACCGCTGCGCTCCGGCGCCTCGGTAGGCCGCGCGCCGTACGCAAAGCCCCACGGCAAACGGTTTTCAACCAACAGCGTGCGCGCGCGACCAGGATGATACGTGTCAAAGTACGAGCGCACGAACGCTGGCGAGCTCACCACCACGAGCGATGTATCGGCGAGCAGCTTGCGCTCAGTGTGCCGCATCGCGGCGCCAAGCGGATCGGATCGCGTCATGAACCGATGAACGTCGAGGCACTCGTAGACGAGTTTCGCTGATGCGCCGCTCATCCGACGCGCCCAATGCGCCAGCATCAGCATGTCGAGATTGCGCGCGTAGAACACCTTAGCGTGCCGCAGCGCATCGCGATGATGGCGCATAATAGGGCGCGCTCGCAGCAGTGCGCCGATCCGCTGGGCAAAAGCGGCGTCGCGGGTTTCGCCGAGGTCGACATTCTCCCATGGCATCGCCTTGGCCGGCCCACGGCGCATGGTGAAAGCGCGCACGGATGCGCCGGCGTGTTCAAACGCCTTGATCCGCCGCTGCACGGCCGGATCGTGGGCGTCGTGCCCGAAAAAAATCAGATCAGCCAAACGCGCTCATCCACAGCCCTTGATGCAAAGGGCCCGAGTCTCGGATTTGCGCAAGATTTACGCCGTTTCTGGCGCTCAATTTCCGCTGCGACGGCGCACGACCACCCGCTCGCCGCTAGCGGCAACATTGGCGCGGGCCTTGGCGAGCTTGAAGCTGGGCTTCCACAATGCGCCGCGATCGCGCATCGAGCGCAACGCGTCCCACATGATCAACGCGTCGGTAGAGAGCGACCAAGCCAGCGCGTAAATCTTGTATTGGCCCGCTTCTTCCTCGTCCGCATCGACGATAGCGCTGATGCCCACGACGCCAGGGCGAGCGCTGAGATAGTATCGCTTCGCGGTCTTCAGCGGTTCAAGCCCATCGCGCGAAAGCGGCGACGGCCCGACCAACGCCATGTCACCGGCGAGCACATTGAACAATTGCGGCAGGCGCTCGAGCGCGCGGCGCCATTTGGCCCGCGGACCTTCAGCTTGCACCGAAATCAGCGACCAATCGTTGGCTGGCGTTTCATCGGGTTCGCCAGCCACGCGCAAGCGCTCGATCGTCGCCGACGGCGGATCGATCCGCAGTTGGAAGCATTTGAAGACGCGCCCACCGTAGCCAATGCGCTCAAACGATTGGAACACAGGCGCGGAGTGACGGATCTTCGCGACCAGCGCCACGGCAAGCATTACGACGATCCAAATCGGCGCGCTCAGAAACGTCAGCGTGAAATCGAGCGCTCGCTTCGACCAGCCGCCGAGAACGGCGTCGTACGAAACCACGGGTGCGCTGGCGAGATCGCGCCTAAGCGCCTCCTCAAAAGCGTTACTCGCTTCCGCATTCTGCGAACCTTGCTGGTCTGCTGACCCGCGAGGCATCTGGATGAGCATTGGTTATCCTGAGCCCTGACAAACGTCAGATTAGAAATCCCAACGGAAAGTGCAACGCTTCACGCCGGTTGTGCGGTTAATTTTTATGGCCCGCGTTCTTCCGACACAGCGCGCCCTCCAAGCGAGAAATGCTGTTAGTAAGCAGTCCTACTTGTGGATAAAGAACCGGCGCACGGACACGCGCCGCCCTCACCCTTTCGGCCGCATGATGTGAGTTGGGATTGCGCGGGCGGCTCAGTCATCGCACACAGGCTCGCTGGCGAGGGGAGCAAGTCTTTGGCGTCACCACTTATAGGCGACCGGAGGCGCTACGAGCCCGGTACGCTTGGGGCGGCGACGCTACGGCGGCGTCCTTCGCAATCGCTTGTGGTCGGCCGCCTCCGCCGCGCGATTCAGCGCCAATGGCTGGCTGTCGTCCTCATTACACTTATCCTGGCGGCCGTAGGCATAGCCTACGATCTGGCAGGCGGCGTCCGACCAGCTGCAACCGCCGTTTACTGGGCGCCCCTCGGGCTGGCTGTGGGGCTCGGCTTTGGGCTGTTGCGCGAGCTCAGCCGCAATAGGGTTACGTCAATCTCCAGCTTCGGCAAGCACCGCGGCTATACGATTCTGGGCGCGTCGCCTGAGCTGACACCGGGCGCGCTCAGGCAGTTGCCGCCGGACAAGCGCACCCCCGTCGGATGCTTGGCGTTTCAGCCGTCGTCCGCGTTCGCGACCGCGTTCAGGGACCTGCAGGGCGCAATTGGCGAGACAAGAGTGCTCTCGTTCATCGGGGCGATACCGAATGAAGGCGCGACCACCGCCGCCCTGTGCACCGCCATTAGCGCCACCCAGCAGGGACGCCGCGTCATCGTCCTCGATTGCGATCTACGCCGCCGCTCGCTGACCCGCGCGCTCGGCTACGACGTCGATGAAGGCGTGCTGGAAGCCGCGCAGGCGCCGGAGAGCTGGCGCGATTATTTAGCCGAAGAGGAAGAGACCGGCCTCCACTTCATCCCCGCCGGGCGCCTGCTCAGCCCATGGCGCACGCTGACCGGCGCGCCTGGCTTCTCAGTTTTGATCGAAGAACTGTCGCGGGCTTATGATTTGATCGTGCTCGACTGCCCGCCCGCTCTCGGCAACGCCGAGGGAACCGTGATTGCGAGCATGGCGGAGCGCACGATTGTGGTGACCGCCTGGGACCGCACGCCGGTCAGCGCTGTTCGCAACACCATGCGCGCTTTGCAACGCCGGCCGCAGCTGGCTACGGGCGTCTATGTCAATCGCGTGCCGGCTGCGTATCGCTTTGGTCGGCTGCGGCCGGACTGAGCCCGCCCCGCGCCGCCAACATGCTTTCGGGCGCTAGGGCCCCGCCGATCGCAATGGCAAGCTGGGGAAACACCGGCGCGAGGTTCCCGTCAAACTCGCGCGCGTGCGCCCAGTCTGGCGTCGCCGTGCGTGGCGTCACACGCGGCTTCGAACGCGTCGCCTTCTTGTTGATCATATCGCGAATGAACGGGGCCGCTGCGCCGCCGCCGACGGCCACCGCCTGCACCTCGGCACGGCCACGCGCCCCAGCGTCATCGCGTACGACCGCGAGACCGTGACTGTAGGCTTCCATCAAGCTCTTCTGAAATGCGCGGAAGTCAGGATCGCGCTCGATGTCGCGCATCGTGACAGAAAGCAGGCGTCCCTTGTGTCGAAGCGTCGCCTTGCCCTCGGCAAAGAGCGTCTCCTTGATATCCCGCATCTGGCGCATCAGCACAGTCCAGAGTTCACCCTGCTCGACTGGTCCACGCGCCCAAGACGCGCTCTCAACCACCCGATTGGCGATGACACGGTCGATAAAGTCCCCGGCTTGCTTCAGCGTCACGCGCGCTTCGGGCAACTCGATCGACCGCGAGCCAATCCGCGCCAGCGCGGCGATGTCCGTGGTGCCGGCGCCCATATCGACGACGATAAAGTGCGAACCGGCGTCCTCCAGACCGATGGAGGTATAAGCGGCGGCGGCCGTCGCTTCAAAGATAAGGCCCATCTCGAACGGATGTGGATTGGCGGTCGCCTTCGGCAACGCCTTGCTCACGGCTGAAATCGACAGCCCCTCCGGCGCCAGAAGCTTTGCCCCCAATGCGGCGCGGAACGCCTCAGCTTCGCCGAACAATCTGACCACGATTTCGTGCATCGCCGCGCTATCGCCGCTGCGCCATGCTGGCGCGGCATACCGGCGGCTGATGCTGGTGGCGTCCCCCAACGCGGGATCGGCAGCCTGCGCCTGCTCTACTGCTTCCAGCAGGTACGCGAGATAAAGGACGATCAAATCCCGCATCTGGAAGATGCGATGCGGATCAATGGAGAGCGGCGCATTGGTGTTGAGGGCGCGGTCCAGATCGCTCACGCTTAGCAGGGTCTTGAACGATTTGAGCGCCATGCGCTTTTTGCTGACCAGCGCATCCGCGCGCGCCAGCGCCGCCCGGCCAAACAACACACGGCCCTCATCGATGAATACCGCGCTGTCGAGCAAGAAGGCGTTACCGCCCTGCTCATGGCTGCTCAGCATCAACGGGCGCACGCTCGCCGGCTCCAGCCGCGCCCACGCATCTACGGGCGCCGCGGCGGCCTTAGAGAACGCCGTGCCGAAATCGATGCAGAGCGTCCACGCGGTCATGCGCGCGGCTTCCGAACACGGCCGACACGCGGCTTGACCAGAATCTTATCGCCGCGAGCGACGCCGCGCGCTTCAACACGCACCGTCTTCGGCTTTCGCGCGCCGGTATCGCTCAGATCATGTCGCTTTGGATCGAAGGTTATGCGCGCGCCAAGCAGCCCGATCCGCGTGAGTCCCCGCACGCGGGCGGCGCGGCCAAGCGATTGCGCCAGCATTGTCAGCGCATCGGCGCGCGCCGCCACGCTAGCGGCATTCTGCGCTTCGTCGAGATCAGCCAAGGATTGAGCCAGTGCCGTGTCCGCGTCGGCCCACGCCGCCTCTGCCAGAGCGCTGAGCAGCGAAACGGCCGGCGCCGCACGTTTCCGCGCGGCGCCCTTTTTGGCTCTGCCCTTGGCCGGGGCTTTCGATCTGGCCTTCGCAGCCGCGGGCATAGGCAATTCCAAGCTCATGGGGCCGGCCGAGCTTAGCGCCTCCGCGGCCGAAGCCCTAGAGGCGGAAGCTGAGACCGACCGACAACGTGTTGACTTCGTAGTCGCGGTAGGCAGCGGCGCCCGAAGATTCCACTTCGTCATGACGGAAGCGCGCATTGAGGGCGACGCGGCGGTTCATCAGATAATCCACGCCCAGTTCGCCGTGAAAGAACTCGTCGTCACGATCGACCACGTCATACTCGCGCTGACCCAGCTGCACGGCGCCGGTGAGGATCACGTTGCGCAGCAGTTCGTGATCAACGCGGACGCCGGCCTCCGCCTCAATGTACGGCAGGAACGAGTTCGCCCCGACGACATCTTCTGCATTGCGGCTGGCGTTGAGCGTGATGGTGGTGAGGCGCGTGATGTACCACTCCAGTTCGGCGTCAACCGCCAGACCTTCGGTGGAGCCGAACGCGTCATAGTCGCGCTCGAACTGGCCCACGGTCAGCTCACCGCGCATCAGGTCGGTGAAATTGATGGTTGCGCCAGCCAGGTAAGTTTGGCCCTCGGAATTCAAGCCCGGCGAGTTGTCGTAATCGCGTTCATCGGCGGAGGCTTGGAACACAAGGCCAATCCGCGGGGTCAGCTCAGCTTCAACACGCCCACGCAGCACGGTTTCGTCGTTGTCGCGGAAGCTGTCGACGACGCCGTCAAAATCCTGCTCGCTCTGCGCCGCTTCCGCGATGATGCGGAAACGGTTGAACGTATGAGACGCGGTGATCGACATGTCGGTGCGGTCATACTCGACCGGATCGCCAAGCAGCGCCGCGTCAGGATCGGTGCGCGACTCAACTTCGTGTGCAACGCCAACGGCGCCGGTGAGATGAGAATTGCTGCCGATGTCGAGACGGCCGACGCCGCGCATGAAGTGCGTATCGGCGTCTTCGCTCGAGAAATCCTGATGGCTCTTGAAGGTCGCGCCGCCTTCGACCGAAAGCGCATGCCTCGACCAGCCTGACGACAGACGCGCCCACGGGCTCACCGAGTAGATGATGTCCTCTTCTTCGGCGCCGGACACGTCAGCGAACAAATTGTCGGTGCTGGCGACGCCGAGGTTGAGTTCTGCATTCAGATTGAAGCCACCGAGGCGCATGCCGAGCGGATCGTATTCAGGCCGCGGCCGCTCGCGCACCGAAACGCTGTCCTCAGGCGTCTGCGCCAAGGCGTGAACCGGCGCAAACGCGATAAGCGACGCGGCGAAAGCTGAAAGAACGCGATGGAAGCGCAAAACATATCCCCCTGAACCAGCCATCGCCGCCTGATTGACCAAGCGGGAACGGCGACTTTGGCGGGATGGTTCGGAAGAATTCATCGTAAAGGCAAGATGTTGCGCTTGCGGCGGGAATGTCTGTGGGCGCTCACCCGCTGGCTTGTTCGACAGATCCATCTGCGGCTCTCCAAGGCGGCGACGGCGCGCGCGGTAGCAGACGGCGCAGTTGTCCAGACTCTGAAAGCTAGTGAGCAGGAGTTAAGAGAAGCCGGACGGCAGCGCTGCCGCGGCCACAGAAATTTAAGGGCCGCCAGCCGACGCGGCGCGGACAAGATCGACCCCGAACGAGCCAGCCGCCCAAATTAACATCCAGAAAACAGAACAGTAGATGATCAGCCCGGAGGCCACGAGCCACCTTGGAACGCGGGCGCTTCGAGCCTCCCCCGGAAGCGAGGAAGCGATCGGCGTCTCACGTCGTTCCAAATCAGGCTGCGGGCGGCGAAGTGCCCCCAAGAGCTACACTCCAAATCGACTCGCCTATTGGGCGTACAACTACCGTAAACGACTCTAACCGGGCGACGGTTCCAAACAAGTTTCTCGTACAGCCCCTAGCCAATGGAGCGACTGGGATTGCAATGCACAATAAGCGCGTGCCAAACCTTAAGCGGCCATTAGCGAAGGGAATGGCGGGGATCGTAGACTGATGGCGAATCAAATGATCGAGACAGGATCCGCGATCAGGATCCCGTTTCGAGGCCGGCAGAATGCGGGCGAACGCTTTAGGGCGGCCGAGGCGCGGGTAGCGCATCGGATCACTGATCGACGTCTGATCCGCAAGGTGCGGGCTGCAAACGGGCGTCTCAAGCGCACGTTCGACTTCGCTATTGCAGCAATCGCCCTATTTTTCCTCGCCCCCGCCTTCCTCACCATCGCGCTTTTGATCCGCAGCGGTGACCGCGGCCCGATTTTCTATCGCCACACCCGCGTTGGCCGCCAAGGCGAGCGGTTCGAGTGTCTGAAGTTCCGTACCATGGCCATGGATAGCGAAGAGCGCCTGGCCCAAATTCTGTTGACCGACCCGCACGCCGCCGCCGAGTGGCAGGAAGGTCAGAAGCTGCGCAACGACCCGCGCATCACCAAGATCGGCGCGTTCCTGCGCAAAACCAGCCTCGATGAGCTGCCGCAGCTCTGGAACGTGCTGCGCGGCGACATGAGCATTGTCGGCCCGCGCCCGATCACCCGCGCCGAGCTCAACCGTTATGGCCGCGACCGCCGCTATTACTTGCTCGTGCGTCCGGGCATCACCGGCCTCTGGCAAGTCAGCGGCCGGTCAAGCACTGGCTACGAACGGCGTATCCGCTACGACCGCGAATACTTGGAAGAATGGTCGTGGCTTGGCGAGTTCTGGATTCTGTTGATGACGATTCCGGCCGTCCTCAACACCAAGGACGCCTGCTAAGCGCTCGGCGCTAGCCCGGCTCAGTCACGTACGCCTTTTCGCCCGGCCTCGGGTCGCGGCGCTGAATTGGCTTGAAAACGCCAGTGCCGGCAAGAAGCGTGCGCTCGCCTGACCATATGCGGCCGCGGACGATATAGAGATCGTCCTCCCGCGAAAGCACTTCGCTCGCGCCCTCGATCCAGTCGCCCAGGTGGGCGCTGGAGAGGAAGTCGATCGTCAGCCGCACCGTCACCCAGTACGATGAGGTCTCTACCGACACGACATGCCCCCACGCCATGTCGGCGAAGCTCATCAGCATGCCGCCGTGCGCGTTCTTCATGCCGTTGGTGTGATGGTCCTCGACGCGAAAGCCCATCGTGTACGAGCCGTCCGCGACTCGCCGGTACAACGGCCCGATCTGACGCACGAACCCGCGCCGCCAATCCAGCGCTGTATAGCCTTCGGGAATTTCAAAGGCCGCCGGCGCGGCGAGGTCATCGGACATTGGAGTCTCCGCTGGTCGCGAGAGCACTCTACATGGCCGCTTACCTGATCAAAGCCGAGGCTCGACCTTTCCTCTACTCGAAGCTCAGATCATCCGCGTCAACGTCGAAATCCTCGACAAAGACATCCTGCGGCGCTGCCGACTTCCGCGTCGTGGTGCGTGGCATGCCGTTGATCATGTCGCTGCGCACATCAAAGCGCGCCGCCCGGATCGCTGGGTGAAAGCCGACGTTTTGTAAGGCGATCATCACGTTCTGGCCGCGTTCGCGCCAATACGCCTCGATCTTCGCTTTCAGCGCCTGCGCGCCGTCGCGAGAACAGAAGTCGTATTCGCCGCGCGAATGGCTCACGCCGCCGCCCGCCCACTCGTCCCCAGAATCAGCGGCCATTTGAAAAGCGAGACAATCCATTTTGACCTCTTCGCGTCCCTAGGCAAAACTCAAAGCCCCGTAGTCATGGCAAAAGTCTTCGCTCGCGAATATTGCACTGAAGTCTTGGTCGAAGACCTAGGCGGCCGTCTTCCCATTGGGGAATTTCGATCTAGGTCGACGGCCTATTCCCTGCGCCCTACGCCGCGCCGCCGTCTGCCCATGGCGCCCGCTCTATGATGTTGTGTGTCGACGGATGGCGATCGGCGAACCTCTGATCCGTGTCATCGAGGACAACGCGGCTTCAGCCGACGCGCTCGGGATGATTTTGCGCGACTGGGGCGCGGAAACCGCCCACGCTGACGGCGCCGACACAATCGAGACGGCCGTCGGCCCAAGGTTTGGCGACGACATAGAAGCCGGCGCGTGCCGAGGCGATTGTCGCTTGGCTGGAACGCGGCTGACCGAAAGAGCGGCTTGACCCTAGCACCGCCCAACTCCCAGCTGCCCGACCCGCCATCATCAGGGCGATCAGAGCAGCTGATCGCCATAGCGGCCGGGCTGTTGGCGCTGTTCGCCGTTATCCTTTGTGTCGGCTTGATCAATCTCAACGGGGTGCAATCTGACACCGGCGAAGACGTTCAGCGCACGCGCGCGGCGCGCGTGCAAGTCTACGGCCTGATGCAGGCGTCGATTGACGCCGAGAGCGGTCAGCGTGGCTTTTTGCTCAGCAACGACACCCCCTTCCTTGAACCCTTCGACACCGGCCGAACGGCGGCGCTTGAACATCTCGCGCGATTGGACGCCCTGGTTGGCGATCACCCCGAAATCGGACCATCGATCGCCCGCGTCGAGTCGCTCACGCACGATGCGCTGGCGGCTCTCTCCGACACACTGGAGCGCCGACGCGGCGGCCAGCTTAGCGACCAACAGTTTCGCGCAGCGCTCAACGATTCCAAAGCACTCATGGACGCGGCGCGCGCAGAGTTCCGCCGCCTGCTCGCCACCCTCGATAGATTGATCGATGCATCCCACGCAGAAGAGCAGCGTATCCAAGACCAACTGTATCTGGCTGGTGGCGTACTGACGGCGCTGGCGCTGATCGCGGTTGCCTTGACAATGCATACAATACGGTCCGAGCGGCACAGTTGGCGCGCCGCGTATGAGGCGCTCGCCGGCGCGAACAGAGCGACGCATGCGGCCAACGCCAAGGCTGCGGCCTCCGAGCTTGCGAAGGCGCGCTTTCTCGCCGTCGCTAGTCACGACATGCGCCAACCCCTGCACGCACTGACGCTCTACCTGACCGCATTGGAACGCCGCGTTGAGACTGACGAAGCGCGCGGCATCGTCGTCAAGATGGAACGCGCCGTTCACGCCATGGTCGGCATGTTCACGAGCTTGCTTGATCTCGCGCAGCTTCAAGCCGGCGTCATCACACCGGAGCCGTCGGACACGCCGCTGCAAAGCATCTTCGACTCTGTCGGGGCTGAGCAAGCGGCCGGCCGGGTGGAAGTAGCGTCAACGCCACTGGTGGTACACAGCGATCCGCGGCTGTTGGCGCGCGTTCTTTCCAAGCTCGTGGCCAATGCCATCAAGCATGGAGGCGGCCTCGCCCGCCTCAGCGCGCGCACAAGCGAGGGCGCGGTGGAGATTATCATCGCTGATGATGGCCCCGGAATTGGGCCGGATGATCAGCAGCGCGTATTCGAAGAATTTGAGCGACTGGGTGCGCACGGCGATGGGCTTGGTCTCGGCCTCACGATCGTGCGCCAGCTCACCGACCTACTTGGAGTAATGCTCACGCTCGACTCCAAGTCCGGAGAAGGCGCGCGCTTCATTTTGCGCGTACCGCTCGCCAGCTCAGCGACGAGTTCAGTGCGTGAGGAGCCAGACTCGGCCACGCTGAATGGCGTTCCGATTTTGGTGATGGATGATGACGCGCTGGCGCGCGAAGCGATGTGCGGTCTGTTGCGCGATTTGGGCGCCGAGGTGCGCGCGTGCGCCGATGGCGAGGAAGCTGACGCTACGCTCCAGGAAGGCTTCGCGCCCAAGCTGCTTGTGCTCGACCTTCGCATCCGCGGCGAATTGCTTGGCCTTGCCATCGCCCATCGTCTCGCCGACAAGATCGATCCGCCACCGGGTACAATCATGGTTACCGGCGACACGGGCCCGGAGACGCTGGAAGCACTGCGCGCGTCAGGATACGGGTGGCTTATCAAACCGATTAACCCCCAAGACTTGAGCGCTGTTGCTGCTGTGCAGCTGCGTGTTTGCGCAGCGTGACCTCTATGGCGACTTGAGTTTTGCGATCGCTTCAGCGCGCGTGCGCACGTCTAGCGCGCGATAGATCGCCGCCAAGTGAATTTTCACCGTGCCTTCGGCAATATCGAGCGTGCGCGCGATCTCTTTGCTCGCCTGCCCCTTAAGAAGCTCGTTCAGAACATCTTTTTGGCGCAGCGTGAGCTTGCTCTCGCCGACACCTTGCGCCGTTGTTATTGGAGCGCCCGGCTCGCGCTTGCCGATCGCCGCAGGCGCGAAAATCCGGCCATCCAGAATGGATTGAATAGCGGCGGCGATCTCCGACGATGACAGCGATTTCGGAATGTAGCCATGAACTCCAGCGCTCAGCGCAGCCAGAATTTCCGCGCGTTCCTCCCACGCTGAAATGACAGCGATCTTCGCGTCTGGAAACCCATCGCGCAGCGCCGCCAGCGCTTCGGCGCCCGACATGCCGGGCATGCGGAGATCGACCAGCACCAGATCACCAGCGCCTTCGTTGGTCAGGATTTCGATCGCCTGATCTAACGTTGCTGCTTCGCGCACATCATCGATACCGAGCGAATCGCTGAGCAGCTGCTTTAACCCGCTGCGGAACAACTCATGATCGTCAGCGATAAGCGCTGTGATTGCCATCTCATTTTGATTTCGGTTGTTTGCGCTGCTCCATGGAACGCAGCCTTATTCACGGCCCAAGCATGCGACGTATTCGTCCCCGGCTCAACAGCTGAGTTGTAGTCGGACACGCCGGGGTTGCGGAACGGTTAGGGAGCGCTGCTGCGGCCGTTTTGCGGCCCAGGCGCTGAAGTCTGCACGACAGCGGTTTCGCGCGCTCGAACTTGGCGCAACGTGTCGATGCGCTCGCGCTCGATCATGAAGAGTTCCAGCGCGCGGCCTTCAAGATTGCGGCCAGTGGCGACCTGCAGCGACATGGGGTTTACCTGACGGCCGCGCAGCATCACTTCGTAATGGAGATGCGGTCCAGTCGAGCGACCGGTTGTTCCCACATACCCGATCACTTGCCCTTGGCGCACACGTGTGCCGTTGCGAATGCCGCGCGCGAAGCGAGACATGTGCGCGTACGAAGTCTCGTACCCGTTCGCGTGACGAATGCGGACGTAGTTGCCGTACGAGCTGAACGGTCCCGCACGCAGCACCGTGCCATCGCCCGCCGCCAAAATTGGTGTCCCGGTCGGCGCGGCGAAGTCGGTGCCGCGGTGCATGCGAGAATAGCCGAGGATCGGGTGACGCCGCATACCGTAACCGGATGAGAGGCGAGCGCCATTGATCGGCGTCTTCATCAGGAAGCGGCGCGCGCTCTTGCCGTCGGCGTCGTACCAGTCCTCGCGCGAATCTCCCGGGGCCAAGAACGAGTAGAACGCCCGCGAGCCGCGCCCGGACTCAAGCGACACGAACAGCATGTTGCCGGTGCGGACAGTGTTGCCCTCGTCGTCATAGTAACGCTCGAACACGATTTCGAACGGATCGCCGGGACGCACGTCGCGCTGGAAGTCGATATCGTAAGCGAACGCATCGGCGAGCGCGGCGACTTCGCGATCCGTGGCCCCAAGCTCAAGCGCGCTGGCGTAAAGGCTGGTCTCAACCGGCGCGGCGATGCGGGCGATCTCGAACGTGACCGGCATCAGCACTTCGCGAGCCGCGAAATCGCCGGCGGTTGTGCGGTTTGCGGTGACCGAGGCGCCGGGTTCGGAGCGGAAGGCGACGCCGGTCAGACGCGCATCACCGCTACGGCGGTCAAAGAAGAGGCTAACGGGCTGGCCAGGGCGCAGGCGACGCGGATCGTAGACATCGGCGATCGACCCGAGAGCAGCGGTCATTTCGGCGCGGCTGGCGCCGGCGCGGGACAGGAGCCCAGCCAAGGTCTCGCCGTTGCCAACCCGGAACTCACGCTCCTCGTGGGCCAAGTAAACTTCGGTAAAGGCGAGGTGCTCGGCCCGGCGTGCGGCTTCTTCGCGCACAGCAGCGGTTTCCGCTGCGGCAGCGTCAGCCGCGCCCGCGAAAAGACCGGCATTCCAGGCGAGACCCAGTCCAAGGAAAGCCGCCGCGGTGAGGACACCGAATGCAGCCATGCCTTTTCTGGCCCTCATGAGCCGATGAGCGAATTCTGCTCTCAATCTCATGCTCCAATGCCGGCCAATGAAAAAACTTAGGCCCGACAAGCGTTTTCAGCTGTTTGGTTATCCAGCCGGAAACTGAAGTGACGTCATTCCTTAAGCCGCTGGACCCATCCCACAGGACCGAGTCCGACCAGCAAGGACCACGCCAAGCGAAGGATTATGGCACATAGGTCTAACCAGGCCGTTGCGAGTCAAGACCAGACGCCCCCTGCGTCTGATGAACCGCCGCCGCCCCGCCGATTTTTGATCGGTTGGGCAACGGCCCTTGCCGCTCTTGGCGTGTCCACCGTGCTGGTGGCGATCGGGCTTTGGCTCGCTCGCCTCCCCTTGGCCGAATTCATGATCGGGGCCGCCCTGGCCGAACGGGGGGCGGAGGCCGATTTCCAGGTCAACAGCCTCGACTTCAACGGCCTCACCCTCGCCAATGTTCGCTTCGGCGCCGAAACGTCCCCGGACGCGGCCATTCCATATGTCGAGGCCCGCTGGCGCTGGAACGGGCTCGTCCCTGAGCTTGTGG
>Ga0163148_10000055_pt1 | contig 128173 bp, 124 predicted proteins | sample OliLakLV19MP7P2_FD_148606 | JGI IMG/M metagenome (GOLD analysis project Ga0163148, IMG submission 148606) | Freshwater microbial mat bacterial communities from Lake Vanda, McMurdo Dry Valleys, Antarctica- Oligotrophic Lake LV.19.MP7.P2 | ecosystem: Environmental > Aquatic > Freshwater > Lake...
CTCATCCCCCGACCCCTTCTCTGCAAGGGAGAAGGGGAGTCTTTGCGCTGGCGTTTCTTGCCCTGTTTGCATCGGCTCCGCTCATCACCTCGCCTGCCCACGCTCAACGCCAAACCGAAAGCGCCGCGTCGCGGCATGCGATCCCGGTGCGTTCGATCACCTCGCCCGGCGGCGTCAACGCGTGGTTGGTTTCCGATTCCACGGTGCCGATCATTATTTTGCGTGCGTACTGGCGCGGGGGTTCGGCGATTGAGCCGAGCAATCTCACAGGCGTCACGAGTGTGATGACCGACATGATGACCGAAGGCTCCGGCGCGCTCGACGCCAACGCCTTCAAGGAGCGGCTGCAAGAGCTGAACATGTCAGTCGGCTTTGCCGCCGGCTGGGATGGTGTCGCCATGAGCATGACCACGCTCAGCGAAAACCGCGACGCCGCCGTCGAAATGGCGCGCCTGGCGCTGCACGAGCCGCGCTTTGACCCAGAGCCATTGGCGCGGATCAAGCGTCAGATGTTGGTCGGCATTCGTACGCGCGACACCAATCCGAGCTACCTGGCCAACCTCGCGCTCGATCAGGCGCTTTTCCCAACGCACCCTTATGCACGGCGCACCTCGCGTGAGAGCGTCGAAGCAATCAGCCGGGCCTCGCTACAGGAACGGCGCGCGGCGTTGTTCAACCGCGCCACGCTCCAAATCACCATCGTCGGCGACATCGACGAAGCCGCCGCCGGGGCCATGCTCGACACGATTTTCGCACCGCTCCCGCAGGGCGCCGCGCCGCCCACACCGCCGGAAGCGCAACTCGCCGCGCCGACACCGCTCATCGTGCGCGAGCTGCCGCAGCCACAAAGCTTGGTGCTGTTTGCCGGCCCCGGCATCCAGGACGAAGATCCTGATTGGATTCCGCTGGCGGTGGCGAATTACATTCTGGGCGGCGGAGGGTTCTCGTCGCGGCTGATGGCGGAAGTCCGCGAAGCGCGCGGGCTTGTGTACGGCATAGGTACGGGGCCTTCGGTGCGCGACTATTCTGCCGTCATCCGCGGCTCGGCTCAGACTGAGAACGGCGATGTACGCGAAGCTTTGGAGCTGACGCGCGCCGAGATGGCGCGGCTTTACATTGACGGCGCGACGCAAACAGAGGTCAACGACGCCATCACCTATCTCACCGGCTCGTTCGCGCTTGATCTCGATAGCAACGCTAAGATCGCTAGCGTCGTGCACTCCTACCAAGCCGCCGGCCGCGACTTGGACTACATCAACCGCCGCAACGATCTGATCCGCGCCGTCACCCTCGCCGACGTCAACCGCGTCATCCGCCGCCTCTTCAACCCGGACGCGTTCACGTTCGTGGTCGTGGGCCAGCCGGAAGGGCTGGAGTAGGCCGCCGAGTAGGGCGCCTGACGGAACGTGATAGTGACGTACACCTCTGTATGGTGCTAATCCACGCGTGAGGAAACGCGTGATGACAGATCAACTGGAAACTTTCCGCGCCGAGACGCGGGCTTGGCTGGATGCGAATTGTCCGGCTTCGATGCGGACGCCGATGGCGGGCGAGGACGACGCCGTCTGGGGCGGACGCAACTACAAATTTGCCAGCGAGGACGCCAAGCTCTGGCTCGACCGCATGGCCGCGCGCGGATGGACCGCGCCCACTTGGCCGAAGGAGTATGGCGGCGGCGGGCTCAGCGCTGACGAGAACCGCGTGCTGCAAAGCGAGCTGAAGCGCATCGAGGCGCGCCCGCCGCTGTTCTCGTTCGGGATTTGGATGCTGGGGCCGGTGCTGCTCGAGTACGCGAGCGAAGAGCAGAAGAAGGAACATCTGCCGAAAATCGTGCGCGGCGAAATTCGCTGGTGCCAGGGATACAGCGAGCCCGGCGCCGGCTCCGATCTCGCCGGCCTGCAGACCAGGTGCGAGGACAAAGGCGATCACTGGCTGATCAACGGCCAGAAGGTGTGGACCTCGTACGCCAACTACGCCGATTGGTGCTTCTGCCTGGTGCGCACCGATACCAGCGTAAAGCACGAGGGCATCTCCTTCGTGCTGATCGACATGACGACGCCTGGCGTTGAGACGCGGCCGATCAAGCTCATCTCCGGCTCGTCGCCATTCTGCGAGACGTTCTTCACCGACGTGAAGATTCCCAAGGACAACATGGTCGGCCGGCTCAACGGCGGCTGGGAAATCGCCAAGCGGCTTCTGCAATATGAGCGCACCAACATTTCCGGCTTCGGCTCCGGCGCCCGCGTCGATGTGGTCGACATCGCCAAAGCGCATGTGGGCTTGGAAGGTGGCGAGCTGGCGGACCGCGATCTGCGCGCCCGCATCGCCGCCCACAAAATGACCGAGCGCGCTTATGCGCTGTCGGTTCAGCGCGCCCAGGAAGAAGCGAAGGCGGGCGGCAATGTCAGCCACATGGCGTCGATGTTCAAAGTCGCGGGCGCGACGTTGAATCAGGATCGCTGCGAGCTGATGGTGGAGGCGGCGGGCAACCGCGCGCTCGGCTGGTCCGGCGAAGGCTTTGCGCCGGATGAGATCGCCATCACCCGCGGCTGGTTGCGCTCGAAGGGCAATTCGATCGAAGGTGGCACCACCGAAATCAATCTCAACGTCGTCGCCAAGCGCGTGCTTGGACTGAGAGATACGCAATGACGTTCACCCTGAATGACGATGCGGGCATGCTGAAAGAGTCGGCGCGCGATTTTTTCCGGGAGCAAGCGCCGGTGTCGCGCCTGCGCAAACAGCGCGATGCGAAGCAGAACGGCCGCGATCCGGAGTTGTGGGCGGAGATATCGGCGCTCGGCTTCGCCGGCGTGATCATCCCGGAAGAGTATGGCGGCGCCGGCCTCGGCTATGTCGCACTCGGCGCGGTGTTGGAGGAGGCGGGGCGGACGCTTGTCGCGTCGCCGCTGCATTCGAGTGCGCTGGCGGGGGCCTCCGCGCTGATGTTGGCTGGCTTGGATGCTCAAAGGGCCGAGTGGTTGCCGAAGATCGCGGCGGGCGACGCGATTGCCACGATCGCCATTGATGAAGGCGCGCATCATGCGCCGGGCAAGTCGAAGCTTAAGTTCGAAGGCGGCAAAATCAGCGGCGAGAAGAAGTATGTGGCTGATGGGCACGTCGCAGACGTGATCATCGTTGCCGGCGGCGATGCGCTCTATCTCGTGAAAGCTGACGCTGCTGGCCTCACCCGCCGCGAACTCGTCACTGCCGACAGTCGCGGCGCGGCCGATCTGAAGTTTGAGAACACGCCCGCCGAGAAAATGAACGGCGGCGCAGACATCGTCGACGCCATCCTCGATCGCGCCCGCATCGGGCTAGCTGCCGAGATGGTCGGGCAAGCGAGCGAGGCGTTCGAGATCACCAGCGAGTATCTCAAAACCCGCAAACAATTCGGCCAGGTCATCGGCGGCTTCCAGGCGCTGCAGCACCGCGCGGCCAAACTTTTCACCGATCTCGAACTCACGCGGTCATGCGTGCTGGCGGCGCTCGATGCGCTCGACCGCGGCGACAATCGCATCGCCGAATACGCCAGCCTCGCCAAAGCGCGCGCATCGGAGACGCTGCATTTGGCGTCGAATGAAATGGTGCAGCTGCACGGCGGCATCGGCATGACTGACGAGCACGATGCGGGCTTGTATCTCAAGCGCGCGCGTGTGGCGGAAGCGCTCTACGGCGGCGCGAGTTTTCATCGCGATCGGTACGCCAGTTTGCTGGGGTTCTGACGTCCTTGGACCGCCGGCGCCCTCGCCGGCGACAGTGATTCAGCTTGCACGCAGTGTGGCTATGGAAGCACCCCGCCGGCGAGGGCGCCGGCGGTCCAAAAGGCTTATGCCGGCACGGGCGCCGCGCCGACATCCGCGTCGAACTCGGCCTTCCACTCCGCCACTAGCGCGCGGTTGTCTTCGTCCCACGGATGGAAGCCTGGGCGATACCAGGCGAAGTAGGTCTTGGCGTTGCGGCTGAAGAGGCCCGGCGTGCGCCAGACGTAATTTCTCACCGCTTTCAGCGCGTCGTCGTACGAATAGCCGTCAGCGGTCAAAAGGCGCGCGGCGAATTGCGAAATGTGCCTGGTGAAGAAATAGGAGATCAGCGCCATCGCCAGCGTGCGGCGGAAGTAGCGCTGTAATGGGGACCAATGCTGCGTCACACGCAGGAACACGTCGTACGCGACCGCCTTATGCTCAGTCTCTTCCATCGCGTGCCAGCGCCACATGCGCTCGATTGCCGGATCGGTGTTTTCAAAGAGATCGCGGTGGCGTGCGTGCGCGTCGGCCATCATTGCGGTGAAGTGCTCAAGTGCGATGGTGGAGATCAGCATCCGCATCGGCCCGCGTGAGCGCGCGAATGTAATCCGCTCTTTGATCGCAGCCTCGACTTCGGCGACCGGATACTTTTCGCGGTCGATCAGCTGGTTCAGTGAGTGGTGCTCGCGCGAATGGATCGCTTCCTGCGCAATAAAGCCCTTCACGTCCTGCGCCAACTTGCCATCGACCTTGTCGCGATAGTGGCGCACCGCGTCGATGAACATGCGCTCGCCATCCGGGAAGGTGAGCGAGAGCGCGTTGAACACGGCGGTGCCGACCGGATCGCCGCCAAGCCAATGGTGCGCTTTGGCGGGGTCGACCTGGAAGTGGATGTCGCGCGGCGGGATTTTGACGTCGGCGGGGGTGGCTTTGGCGGTCATTGCAACACCTCGGGGAGGAAGGTTCGGCTAGACTTGCGTTCTGTCTTCAATTTGGCTCTACTGACAAAAATGTCAATAAAGAAAATCAGCAAGGTTCGTGTTCGACGTGCGCCCGCCGAGGCGCGCGATAACATCCTGAATGCAGCGGAGAAATTGCTCGTGGAGCAGGGGCCGCTGGCGCTGAAGCTGGTCGACGTAGCCGCCGGCGCCGGAATCGCCAACGCCAGCGTCATCCACCATTTCGGCTCCATCGATGATCTGCACGCCGCGCTGATGGAGCGGATGGTGGCGCAGCTGATCGCTGATGTTCTGGCGATCGCCGATCAGGGCGGCGAACGTGACGATCAGCAAGAAGCCGTCTTCCAAGCATTGTTCGACGTTTTCGAGAAACGCGGCGCATCGCGGCTGGCGGCATGGCTCGAACTCACTGGCGAGTGGCGGCGGATGACGCACATCCGCGACGCCGTGAGAGACGTGGTCATGAAGCGCGCGTCGTTCGGCGATGTGACGCCGCAGCAGGCGGAAGATCTCGTGCTGATCAGCGTTGCGATGGCGATGGGCGTGGGTCTGTTCGGACATTCGCTCGCCGAACTCATGGGCAAGCCCGAGGATCGCACCCGGACGTTGGCGACCGAAGTGCTGCGTATCTTCCACGCCGCGCGGCGCGCGGATTAAGCGGCGGATAAGCGGACTGACGCCGCGTCGCGGTTGGTGCAACGACGGCCGCGTATAGCAAGCCAAACGATCACCACGTCCTCGCCGATCCGGAACGCGTGAGAGCGCGCTCCGGGAAGCATGACGTCAGTCCTCACGCAAATAGTGGTTCCGTTCTGCGCCGTCATAGCGGCCGCTCTTCAAGCAGCAGCGCTTGAAACAACCTCCGCGATCCGCAGGGGCAGAGGTCATTGCGGCCTAGCTTTTCTATCAGCTCCACATCGCGTGCGCACCGTACGCGCGCCGCGTTTGACATGCGTCTCCGAAGGATAGCCTTTGCGGCGTTTGGAAGAGCGCTCGAAGCGGGGTTGATCGAGCGAGTTGCGATGGCTGGTCATTTTAGCCTCCTGTTGTTGAACGTGGCGGCGCCGGCGGGACTCGAACCCGCCTCGCTGCATCGACAGTGCAGCATCTTCACCCATGGACCACGGCGCCGAAATCACGCTTCCCGGCCGAAGCGGAGCGGAGAGCCGGGACCCAGGGGCAAACGCATTGCGTCTGCATTCCCTGGGTCCCGGCTCGGCGTTCGCTCGCATCTTGCGATGCGAGCTTACTTGGCCGGGAAGCGTGCGTTTCGTTCGTAGAGTGTCACCCCTTCACGCACACGACCTGGCGCAGCGTGTGCACCACGTCGATCAGGTCGCTCTGCGCGGCGATGACGGCGTCGATGTCCTTGTAGGCCATCGGCGTTTCATCGATCACGCCCGCGTCCTTGCGGCACTCCACGCCTTCGGTGGCGGCGCGGTGATCGGCCAACGTGAAGCGGCGCTTTGCTTCCGTACGCGACATCGCGCGGCCTGCGCCGTGCGAGCAGGTGCAGAACGAATCCGGGTTGCCCTTGCCACGCACGATGAACGACTTTGCGCCCATCGAGCCCGGAATGATCCCGAGTTCGCCCTCGCCAGCGCGCACCGCGCCCTTGCGGGTCACGAACACATCGGCGCCGAAGTGATGCTCACGCGCCACGTAATTGTGGTGGCAGTTCACAGCGTGCTTCTCGAGCTTGAACTTCGGCAGGTTGTCACGCAGCGCACGCAACGTGCGCTCCATCATCACCTCGCGGTTGGTGCGCGCGTAATCTTGCGCCCAGCCCACCGCCGCTACGTAGTCGTCGAACAATTCTTCGCCCTCCATGAAGAAGGCGAGGTCCTTGTCCGGCACGTGGTAGCCGAGCTCACGGCGCAGGAGTTCTTCCTTCGCCCGCTCGATGAAGTACTTGCCGATCGCGTTGCCGGAGCCACGCGAACCCGAGTGCAGCATCACCCAAACGCGGTCCGCTTCGTCGAGGCAGACCTCGATGAAGTGGTTGCCGCCGCCCAGCGTCGCCAATTGCGCGCTTTGAGTCTTGGCCGACGCCTTCGGGTGCTTGTCGATGATCGCGCGGTAGCGGTCATTCAGGCCGGAGTCGCGGTAAGACGTCTCCACCAAAGACGGCGTGTCGCGGTGATTGCCGTTCGGGCCGTTGCCGTGCGGCACGTTCCGCTCGATCGCGCCGCGCAAGCGCGCGAGCGAGTCCGGCAGATCGTTTGCCGTCAGCGACGTTCGCACAGCCATCATCCCGCAACCGATGTCCACGCCGACAGCAGCCGGAATGATCGCGCCCTTGGTCGGGATCACCGAGCCCACGGTTGCGCCGATGCCGAAGTGTACGTCCGGCATCACTGCGATGTGGCTATGGATGAACGGCAACGACGCAACATTGCGCAGCTGGTTTTGCGCTTCGTGCTCCACCGGCACGCCGCTGATCCACGCCTTGATCGGCGCACGTGCGCCAAGAATTTCCTCGTAACCGGACATGGCCGGTCTCCTTTGTTTTCAACGTTTCAAAGCGGCCTGGAGCACGCAGCAAAAACCCCTCCAGGCCGCGCCTTGGAGGGGTTCTTGCAGAGCTCCGATGTCCGTAGACGTCAGAAAGCCGAACTCCTCCGCGCGCGCATATCCAGCCGCTCGCCGCGATACGCGACGACCATCTGGTTCTGGGCGATTGGGTTCAGCTTTTTCACAACACGTCTCCGAAGGACGGCGCGTGTAACACATGATTTGCGCGCATGTCACGTAGAAATTTCTTGGACCGCCGGCGCCCTCGCCGGCAAACGGTGCGGGAAGTTGCAGGGTGCGGTGCGAATTCTGAGGATGATGCCGGCGGGGACGCCGGCGGTCCAAGCGGCCTCACATATCGCGCGCGATGTCCTCGTCGCCTTCGGCAACGCTAACATCCAAACCTTGCTCCACCAGCGCGTCCCATGCAGCTTCTGCGGTATCCGCGAAGCGGAAGAGGGTGAGATCGCCTTGATCGATCACGCCGTACTTCACCAACCCATCGAAGTTTATGATCTCGCGCCAATAGCCTTCGTCAAACAGGACGATTGGCATGTCCGTTAGCTTGCGCGTTTGGCGAAGCGTGAGAATTTCGAACAATTCGTCCATCGTGCCGAAGCCGCCCGGAAAAACCACCAGCGCTTTCGTTCGCATGGCGAGGTGCATTTTGCGCATAGCGAAGTAGTGAAAGTTGAACGTGAGCTCCGGCGTTGTGTAGGCGTTTGGCTCCTGTTCGTGCGGCAATGTAATGTTGAAGCCGATCGCCGGTGCGCCGATATCGCGGGCGCCGCGGCAGGCGGCTTCCATGGCGCCAGGTCCGCCGCCGGTTGCGATAACGTGATGGTGGTCGCCGCCCTCGGTGCAGAGTGCGCCGCCGCGCTGTGACGCAAGGCGTCCGAACTTGCGCGCTTGGTTATACCAGTACGCTTGCTTACCCGGTCCATCCTCACGAAACCGCGCCGAGCCGAACACCACGATCGTCGACTGAATGCGCGCGCGACGCAGCAACAGTTCCGCCTTTGAGTATTCCAGCAAAAATCTTACGCCCCGCATCGGATCGCTCATCAGAAATGCCTGATCAAGCACGGCCAGCTGAAATGAAGGGCTGGCCATCTGCTCTGCGTTGGCCGGTGGGGGAGGCGTGTCTTTCGTCATGCTGCTATGCTCTGCGCTTGAACCCCGAATCGCAATGACCATCCGCCGACTCCCCCCTGAAGCCGTCAATCGCATCGCCGCCGGCGAGGTGATCGAGCGGCCGGCTGCGGCGGTTAAAGAATTGGTCGAGAACGCGCTCGATGCCGGCGCCAAGGGCGTCGCTGTGCGCATCGAGCGGGGCGGGCTAGGTCTGATCTCGATCGAGGATGACGGTTCCGGCATTTCGCGCGACGAGCTGCCGCTGGCGGTGGAACGCCACGCCACCTCGAAGCTTACCGCCGGCATAGGCGGCGACGTCGATCTGCTGAACATCCACACCATGGGCTTCCGTGGCGAAGCGCTGCCGTCGATCGGTGCAGTCGCGCGGCTCGCGATCACATCGCGCGCGCGCGGCGAGAGTGAAGCCTGGGCGCTTGATGTGGAAGGCGGCGCGCTGCATCCGGCCAAGCCAGCCGCTTGGGCCGCGATGAGCGCACACGGCACGCGCGTTGAAGTGCGCGATCTCTTCTTCGCGACGCCAGCGCGGCTGAAGTTCATGAAGTCCGAGCGCGCCGAGATGATGGCTGTCTCGGAAATCGTGAAGCGCCTCGCCATGGCGCGCCCCGATGTGGCGTTCTCGCTCGAGCACGATGGGCGCATGTCCTGGCGCTATAGCGCCGAAGCAGATCCCGAAAACGAAGGCCGCCGCGCGCGGCTCGCCGCCATCCTCGGCGCTGATTTTGCCCCGAACTGCATCGCGCTCGATCAAGTGCGCGGCGACGTCCGGCTTTCTGGCTTTGCTGGCTTGCCCACTTTCAGTCGCGGCACGCGCGAGTACCAGCACCTGTTCGTCAATGGTCGCCCGGTGAAAGACAAGTTGATCGTCGGCGCTGTGCGCGCGGCGTACCAGGATTTGCTGGCGCGCGATCGCCATCCGGTGGCGGCGCTTTTTCTCGATCTGCCGCCGTCAGAAGTCGACGTGAATGTGCATCCGGCCAAGACGGAAGTGCGCTTTCGCGACGCCGCGATCGTGCGTGGGCTGATTGTCGGCGCCCTCAGCCACGCGCTCGCCGGCGCCGGTCACCGCGCCTCCACGACAACAGCGGCGACCGCGTTCAACGCCGTGCGCCCGCACTACGCGCCGCAGCCGATGCTGCGTGTGTGGGGCACGGCAGAGCAGGCTTTGGCGCCGGGCGATTTCATCATGCCGAGCGGCCGCGTCGAGCACGCGCCGCAATCCTTCGCTGATGCGATAGCGCCCGCCGATCTGGAAGCCGCCATACTCAGCGCTACGGCGCACGATCCCGAGGACGCCGCGTTCTTTCCGCTCGGCGCGGCGCGAGCGCAAATCCATGAAACTTACATCGTCGCCCAAACCGAAGATGGCATTGTCATCGTCGATCAACACGCGGCGCACGAGCGCCTAGTGTATGAGCGCATGAAGCAAATGCTCGCGAGCGGCGGCGTGCGCCGGCAGGCGCTGCTTATTCCGGAGGTGGTGGAGCTTGATCCGAGCGAAGCCGAAGCCATCGCAGCGCGGGCGGAAGAACTGGCGCAGCTTGGCCTGGTGGTCGAGCCGTTCGGCCCTGGCGCCATTCTCGTCCGCGAAACACCCGCTTTGCTCGGCCATATCGACGCCGCCGGCATGTTGAAGGATTTGGTCGATGATATCGCCGAATTGGGTGAAGCGCATGCGCTGAAAGAGAAGCTGGAAGAGGTCTGCTCGTCGATGGCCTGCCGCGGTTCCGTGCGCGCTGGACGCCGGCTGACGGCGGATGAGATGAACGCTTTGCTTCGGCAAATGGAAGCGACGCCGTTTTCAGGCCAATGTAACCACGGTCGGCCCACCTATGTGGAGTTGAAGCTGGCCGACATCGAAAAACTGTTCGGTCGCCGCTGACGTCCCAAAAGCCCTGAATCCGCCGCTTTTGAACCGGTTTTGCGCTTGCCTTCCGCCCGTTCGGGCAGATGATGCGCCCCGCGAGAGAAGGATTCTGGGGACTTATATGACAAAGCTTGGACGTGTAATGGCCGCCGCGGCGGCGCTGACTTTATTGGCGGCGCCGGCCTACGCGCAGCAACTCAACAGCGGCGCAAATGGCACTTACGGCAACGTGCAATTGCGCTCGGGATTCACACCCGATCCGCACGCCACCACGGTGAACGCCGGCGGCGCGTATGACGCGTCTCAAATCAGTGACGAGTGCCGCGGCTATATCGATACGCGCGCGAGCTTCACGTTGCGCTACCGGGCCGGCGAACTGCCCCTGTTTATCGGCGCCACGTCCGACGCCGACACGACGATTGTCGTGCGCGCGCCGGACGGCACTTATAAGTGCGACGACGACAGCGCCGGCGCCTTGAACCCGGTTGTCAGCTGGGAAACACCGCGCAGCGGCCGCTACCAAATTTGGGTTGGCCGTTTCGGCGTCGAAAGCGAGACGACTCCCGCGATCATCAATGTCTCGGAAATCGCGCCGGTTGCACAGCAAGCGGACGGCGGCCCGGACTTCTCGCTCGAGCCGGCGTTTGGTTCGGCTGATCTGACCGCTGGCTTCACGCCAGATCCGCATACGCAAGCCATCGCCGCTGGTGGTTCGTTCGACGCATCGGGCATTGAAGGCTGCGCTGGTTGGATCGCGTCGGCCCCGGATTATCGGGTGAACTGGACGGCAGGCTCCGGCCAGTTGCCGCTGGTATTCTCAGTTAGCTCCGACGCCGACACGACGCTGGTGATCAACGACGCTGAAGGCAATTGGGTCTGCGACGATGACGGCGGCAACGAGGGGATGAACCCATCGATCTCGTTCCAGAACGCACCTTCTGGCCAATATGATGTCTGGGTCGGCACGTACCAGCAGGGCGATCTGCAGGACTCGACCCTGCACGTTTCAGAAATCTCGTCGCAGTAAGCACGAACGCGAGACGAACGAGGCCGCGTTCCGAAAGGAGCGCGGCCTTTTCGTCACCAAGCGCCGGTGTTCGGCATCGACGCCCACGGCTCCTGCGGCGCCAAGCGCTCGCCTTCCTGCAACAGCTCGATCGAAATGCCGTCCGGCGAGCGCACGAACGCCATATGTCCATCGCGCGGCGGCCGGTTGATGGTGACGCCGCCGTCCTGCAAGCGCTGACACGTCGCGTAGATGTCCTTCACGCGATAGGCGAGGTGACCGAAATTGCGCCCGCCTCCGTATTCCTTTTCATCCCAATTATACGTGAGTTCCACCATTGGCGCTTTTCGCTCGCGCGCGAGCTCGACGTCATCCGGCGCAGCCAGAAAAACGAGCGTGAAACGCCCGCCCTGGTTCTCCATCCGGTTCATCTCGACCAGACCAAGCTTGGCGCAGAAGAAATCCAAGGCGGCGTCGAGATCGCCGACGCGGATCATGGTGTGCAAATAGCGCATGAATGCTCCTCGTGGACCGCGGGCTTTCAGGCCCGCGCTTCGCATTACCAGTTGGCGCTGATTTCCGCGCCTTCAAACAACTCCGCTAGCCGACGCTTCGTGCCCTTGGTGACGTCTTCTGGCAACGCGTTCAGCGCATAGAAGCCGCGCTCGGCGATTTCGTTGTCATCGCGCGGCGCGCAGGGCCGCCACGTCTCGAACCTGTAGAGCGCGATGTGGTCGTTCGGGAAATTGGCGTGGTTGGCGTAGAAGCCGATGAGTTTCGGCGCATCGATGGCCTCAACGCCGCCTTCCTCGGCCATCTCGCGCGTGACCGCACCCACCGCCGTTTCACCGTTCTCCACGCCGCCGCCGGGCAGGTGCCAGCCAGCGGTATAGGTGTGACGCACCAACAGCACGCGCCCCGTCTCGTCAAACGCAACGCCCCGGACGCCGAGCGTCATCGGCCGTCGCAGCCGCCACCAGGCGCGGAAGATTGGCGTAATCGCCGGCTCGAGTCGGGTGCGCCAGGTGCTCATGATTGCAGGCTTGCCTTGCACGCGTGGATTTACGTTGCGCTAAGTGGCAGCGAAGGGTTTGATCTTGTTGATCGCGCTGTCGTGAGCGCGACACGTGCGCGCGGCGACGACTGCGCGTCAAGCTTGCATCGGAGGGCGCCACTTGTCATGCGCGCCGGACATGAACCCGATTTCTTTGCCGCCGCCGAAACTGGCCGGCGGCCCCTATGTTATGGGCGTCCTCAATTTGACGCCCGATTCCTTCTCGGACGGCGGCAGCTCGGAGGGCGCCGCGGCGCCGCGCGCGCTCGCCATGCTCGAAGCCGGCGCCGATATTATCGACATTGGCGGTGAGTCCACTCGCCCCGGCGCCGATCCCGTGGATGCGCACGAAGAGATCGCCCGCGTCGTGCCGGTGATCGCAGCGCTGCGCTCGGCAACGAAAGCGCCAATCTCGATCGACACGATGAAGCCACAAGTGGCGGTGGCCGCGATGTCCGCGGGCGCCTCGCTCTGGAATGACGTCGCCGCGCTGCAGGCGCCGGGCGCACTGGAAACGGCGGCCTCGCTGCAGCGGCCAGTGATCCTGATGCATATGCTGGGCGAGCCGCGCACCATGCAGGCGGCGCCGCGCTATGACGATGTCGTCGCCGAAGTGATCGCGTTTCTGCGCGCGCGCGTCGCCGCGGCGGAGGCGAAGGGGTTGAACCAAATCTGGGTCGATCCCGGCATCGGTTTCGGCAAGACGCTGGAGCACAATCTGGCGCTGCTCAACAATGTCGGCCGCATTGCCGAGGAGACCGGCCGCCCGGTTCTGATCGGCGCGTCGCGCAAGCGCTTCATCGCCGCCATCGATGAGCGCGCCACGGATGCCGGCAAGGCCCGCCTCGGCGGCTCCATCGCCGCCGCGCTCCTTGCGGCGCAAAACGGCGCCGCGATCGTGCGCGTGCACGACGTTGCCGAAACCGTGCAAGCGCTGAAGGTGTGGCGGGCGTTGTCGAACTGAGCTTTCACGCCGTCATTCCGGGGCTCGCGCAGCGAGAGCCCCGGAACCCAATGGCTACGGGCACGTCATTGGCCCTTGGGTTCCGGGCTCAATGCTTCGCATTGCCCCGGAATGACGGGCAGGTTCGAACGTGCCAATAACACTCACCATGACCCTCAAACTCCAAGGCCGCGTCCTCATCATCGCCGGTTCCGATTCCGGCGGCGGGGCGGGCATTCAGGCCGACATCAAGACCGTCACCGCGCTTGGCGGCTACGCCATGACGGCGATCACCGCCGTCACCGTGCAGAACACCCTTGGCGTCACCGCTGTGCATGAAGTGCCGACCGATATCGTCCAAGCCCAGATCGAAGCGGTGATGAGTGATCTCGGCGCCGATACTTGGAAGATCGGCATGATGGGCTCCGCCGCGCACGTGCGGACAGTGGTTGAGGCATGGTACGCCGTCGGCGATGGTACTGCGGTCGTGCTCGATCCGGTGATGATCGCCAAAGGCGGCGCGTCGCTGCTGGCCGAGGACGCCATCGCCATCATCCGCGATGAATTGATGCCGATCGCCGCCATCGTCACGCCGAACGCGCCGGAAGCTGAAGCGCTGACCGGCGTCGAAGTGCGTGACCTCGACGGCCAGATGAGTGCGGCGGAAATTCTGGTTGAGCGGCTCGGCGCCTGGTCGGCGCTGGTGAAGGGCGGCCACATCGCTGGCAACATCGTCCGCGATGTGCTGCTGACGCGCGAGGGCTACCGCGTGTTCGAAAGCCCGCGCATCGAAACCCGCGCCACGCATGGCACCGGCTGCACGCTGGCGTCCGCCATCGCCGCCTACAATGCCCGCGGCATGGAGTTGGAGCCCTCCGTCGAAAAGGCCCGCGCTTACGTCATGGAAGCGATCCGCCAGGCGCCTGGCTTGGGCCAGGGGCACGGGCCGCTCGGGCACAATTGGCCCTGCAAGCTCGCCTGAGAGGCGAGCGCCGTTCACCCTTAACCGGTGATGCCGCTGGCGCCCTCGCGGCGGTGACGGCATAGAAAACGCATGAAAATTTGGATCGTGCACGCCTTCACGGATCGCGTTTTCACCGGCAACCCGGCCGCCGTGGTGCCGCTTGAACGCTGGCTGCCCGACGCCGTGCTGCAAGCTATCGCCACCGAAAACAAGCTGAGCGAAACCGCGTTCGTCGTGCCGACGGGGCTGAAGGGCAATTACCAGCTGCGCTGGTTCACGCCGACGACCGAGGTGCCGCTCTGTGGTCACGCCACGTTGGCGGCCGGCGCCGTGCTGCTCAGCGAAATCGAGCCTGATCTCGGCATCGTCGTCTTCGATACGCATGCGGGCGCTTTGGTCGTGCGCGCGACGCCGGAGGGCTACACGCTCGATCTGCCGCGCAAGCAACGCACGCCATGGACGCCGGAGGATAACGTCAGCGAAGCGTTGGGCGGCATTGAGATCTACGACGCCTTCATCGGCGAATACGCCAATGTCGTGCTCGAAAGCGAAACGGCGCTGCGTGAGATGAAGCCGGATATCGCGGCCATCAACCACGTCATCCGCGGCCCGCGGCAAGGCATGCTGGTCGTCAGCGCGCCGGCGGACGAGGGCAAGCCCTACGATTTCGTGCAGCGTTTCTTCTGCCCTAGCGTTGGCGTTGACGAAGATCACGTGACCGGCTCGGCCTTTGCCGACGCCGCACCCTATTGGTGCGACCGGCTCGATCTGGAAAGTGTCATCGGCTTCCAGGCCAGCAAACGCGGCGGCTACATGCGCGCGATCCAGACCCTGTCCAGCGTGCGTCTGCTCGGGCAAGTGGCCGTCTATCTGCGCGGCGAACTCGATGGCTCATTGTCGCGCCTCCACAACCGCATCGACGCGCACCCGGAAGCGCCGCAACGCAAAAAGCGCCGCCCGCGCAAAGCCAAACAGCTGCCGGCGATCTTCGAAGACCCGATGCTGCCGGGTCTAGAAGGCGACGCCACCGACATTGCTCAACCCACCCCGCTCAGCGAGCCCGCACCGCCGCCTCCAACCTCGCACCCAGCGCCGCCGGATGATGAACCGCCGCTGCCGCGCATCGTGGTGACGGGCGAGGGCTAGCCCGCGCCAAGCCAAACCGCGATCGTCACCGCGATGCCAAATCCGAACAGTGGTCCGAAGATGATCATTGTGCGGCCGGCGAGCCAGGCTGGTAGGTAGATATCGAAATTGGCGCCGCGCTCGCTCGTGTAGGGCGCGGCCATGTCCTGCAACGGACAGCGCCAAGCGTTGAGCGCCAGCACCGCGACTTCGATTGAGACGATGGCGATCAGCACTAGCGCGATGTCGAACCGGCCCGCGCATGCCGCAAACGGAATGGCGACGACGCAGGACGCCAGCACCGCCCAGATCAGCGTGTGAGCGGCCTTGATCGCGCGCAGGCGCGTCTCTGGGGTCACCTGCGCCGCGCTCCTAAGTTCTGTCCTGGGCCGTGTGATAGACCGCCAAAATATCTATGGCTTCGCCTTCAATGCGATAGACGATGAGGTAGGGCGCGCCTCGCACGCTCAATTCTCGTAGCCCCTCGACACGACTTGGCCGACCTATATCGCCGAGCCGCGCCAAGCTGTTCGCGGCATTTCGAATTCGCGCGATGACGCGGGCCGGCTTTGCGTTCTCTATCGTTGCGAGCCACGCGCGATGTTGTTTGAGGTCCGCCAACGCCCGCGTGCGCCAGACGACTCGGCGCATGATCTACGCGCTGATCTGCGCGAAGAAGGCTTCCACCTCGTCATCAGACGCAATCGGCCCTGGATCGGACAATCTGGCCCGTAGGTCGGCAATCTGGGCGTCGTCGAGCTGGCTTTCGGGATGGAGGTCACCGTGGAACAGCGTCTCCATAATGGACGCGATTTCCTCGCGCCGCTTCTCGGGCAAAGCCTTAAGCGCTTCGGTGATCTGGCCGAATTTGCTCATGCCGAGAATGTAGGTCCGTTTCCGACCTTGGCCAAGACCCCGTCCGCGACCCGCTGAATCGCCGCATTGCCAAACTCTGCGAAGCGGAGCACCAGGGTCAACGGGCCACCCGCTCCCAACGGCGGGCGCTCATCTGTAAGGATGGGAGACAAGTTGATGACAGGTACCGCCAAGCCGGAAGTGCGCCCGGCCGATCCCCGATTTTCCTCGGGACCAACCAAAAAACGTCCAGGCTGGAGCACCGATGCGCTGAAGGGCGCAGCCCTCGGCCGTTCGCACCGGGCCAAGCCCGGCAAAGCCAAGCTCAAAGAGGCGATCGATCGGACGCGCGCCATCCTCGGCGTGCCGGCCGATTTCAAGATCGGCATCGTGCCCGCCTCGGATACGGGCGCGATCGAGATGGCGATGTGGTCGATGCTGGGCCCGCGCTCCGTCGACATCTTCGCCTGGGAAAGCTTCGGCGAAGAATGGGTCACCGACGCCAAGCAGCTGAAGCTCGACTTCAAGGCCCACACCGCCGGCTATGGCGCGCTGCCTGATCTGAGCGCCGCGCGCAAAGATGCCGATATCATCTTCACCCAAAACGGCACCACGTCAGGCGTGAAAATCCCAAACTTTGATTGGATCGCCGCCGACCGCGAAGGCATCACCATCAATGACGCCACCAGCGCCGTGTTCGCGCAAGCCATCGACTGGCCGAAGTGCGATGTGACCACTTTCTCCTGGCAAAAGGTGCTGGGCGGCGAGGGCGCGCACGGCATGCTGATCTTGTCGCCCCGCGCTATCGCGCGGCTCGAGAGCTACACGCCGGATCGGCCGCTGCCGAAAATCTTCCGCCTCACCAAGAAGGGCAAAGTCGATCTCGAAATCTTCGAAGGCTCGACCATCAACACGCCATCGCTGCTGGCGACCGAAGATTATCTCGATGCGCTGAAATGGGCGGAGAGCATTGGCGGCCTCGAAGCGCTGCAGGCGCGCGCCAACGCCAACACCAAAGTGCTGGCCGATTGGGCCGCGCGCACGCCCTGGGTGGATTTCCTCGCCGACAATGCGGCGACGCGCTCGAACACCAGTGTGTGCCTCAAAGTCGTCGATCCGCGCGTCACGGGGCTGAGCGACGAGGCGCAGGCCGAGTTCGCCAAAAAACTCGCGTCGTTGCTCGAGAAAGAGGGCGCCGCGCTCGATGCCGCCTCCTATCGCTCGGCCCCGCCTGGCCTGCGCGTCTGGTGCGGCGGCACGGTGGAAGCGTCCGACGTCGCGGCGCTGACGCCGTGGCTCGACTGGGCTTTCGCAACAATCGCCGTAGAACTTGCGGGGTAGGCATGACGACGCCGAGCAGCGTCGTCTGGCCGCCGATCGTCGTCCGCTCCGGCGCGGCGACGCTCAACGTCCGCCAGGCGACGCAAGACGATGTGCCGATACTCGAACTCTGGGACCGTGACCCGGAGGTGATCGCCTGCGTGACCGACGATCCGACGTCGCCGCAAGCTTTCATCGATGCGGTGTGGAGCGAGGAGATCGCCGCCAGCGATGACACCTCGTGCTATTACATAGCTGAACTCGACGGCCGCCCGATCGGCGCCATGCAGGTGATCGATCCGCATCTCGAAGCGACGCGCTATTGGGGCGAGATCGAACCGAATTTGCGGGCCGTAGATATCTGGATCGGCGACGACCGTGATCGCAATGCTGGCCACGGCCGCACCATGATGTCCGCCGTGATCGATCGCTGCTTCGCCGACCCCGCCGTCACCGCCATCATCATTGATCCCCTCAATAGCAACACCGAGGCGCACCGCTTCTATCGGCGGCTCGGGTTTAGAGTCGTCGGCCGCCGCGTGTTCGGCGACGACGACTGCCTCGTTCACCGTTTGGAGCGCGCCGATTGGATTGCGCGATGAACATCTCTCTTCGTCATTCCGGGGCAATGCGCAGCATTGAACCCGGAACCCAGGGCAACGAGCTGTGTGTTGGCCCCTGGGTTCCGGGCTCTCGTTTTCGCGAGCCCCGGCATGACGGGGTGTTTGATTTTAGAAAGAGCACATCATGCCCAAGGTTCTGATCAGCGACGAACTCAGCGAAGCCGCCGTCGAAATTTTCCGCGCGCGCGGCATTGAGGTGGACTTCCAGCCGCAGCTCGGGCCGGACGCAGCGAAGCTGAGGGAGATCATCGGCAATTATGATGGTCTCGCGATCCGGTCGGCCACCAAGGTGAAGCCGGACATCATTGCCGCTGCGACGAACCTCAAAGTCATCGGCCGCGCCGGCATCGGTGTCGACAACGTCGATATCCCCGCCGCCACCGCGCGCGGCATCGTCGTCATGAACACGCCGTTCGGCAACTCGATCACGACGGCGGAGCATGCCATTGCGCTGATGTTCGCCGCCGCCCGGCAGATCGCGGCGGCTGATGTTTCCACGCAAGCCGGCAAGTGGGAGAAGAACCGCTTCATGGGCGTGGAGCTCTACGCCAAGACCCTCGGCCTGATCGGCTGCGGCAATATTGGCTCGATCGTCGCCGATCGGGCCCTCGGTCTGAAGATGAAGGTGATCGCCTACGATCCGTTCCTCTCGCCAGAACGAGCGCTGCAGATCGGCGTCGAGAAAGTCGAGCTCGAAGATTTGCTGCCGCGCGCCGACGTCATCTCGCTCCATGTGCCGATGACGGAGAAGACCAAGAACATCCTCTCGCGCGAAAATTTGGCGAAGACCAAGAAGGGCGTCGTCATCGTCAACGCTGCGCGTGGTGGTCTGGTTGACGAAATCGCCCTGCGCGAGGCTCTCGAAAGCGGCCAGGTTTCAGCGGCTGGATTCGATGTCTTCACCATCGAGCCGGCGAAGGAAAACGTGCTCTTCGGCGCGCCGAATTTCATCGCTACGCCGCACCTTGGCGCTTCCACCAACGAGGCGCAGGAGAACGTCGCGCTGCAGGTGGCCGAGCAAATGGCCGATTACCTGCTCACCGGCGCCGTCACCAACGCGCTCAACATGCCCTCGATCACCGCTGAAGAAGCGCCGCGCCTGAAGCCCTTCGCCGCGCTGGCGGAAAAACTCGGCGCTTTTGCCGGCCAGATTGTCGATGAAGGCTTGGAAGCGGTTGAGATCGAATACGAGGGCGATGTCACCAAGCTGAACATGAAGCCACTCACGGCTTCTGCGCTGGCTGGCTTGCTGCGCCCGTTGCTGCAGGACGTGAACGTCGTCTCGGCGCCGGCGCTGCTGAAGGAGCGCGGCGTGCCGCTGACCGAAAGCACGCGCGACCTCTCGCCGACCTATGATAGTCTCATCCGCATCAAGGTGAAAACTGGCGGCGGCTGGCGCACTTTGGCAGGCGCGGTGATCGCGGGGCAGCCACGCATTGTTGAAGTGAAGGCGATGGCGCTGGAAGCGCCGTTCCACGCCTTCACGCTCTACATCAACAATTCCGATAAGCCTGGCTTCATCGGCGCGCTCGGCACCTTGCTGGGCGGCGCGGAGATCAACATCGCGACGTTCCACCTCGGCCGCGAAGGCGCGGGCGCCGAGGCAATCGCGCTGGTCGGTGTCGATCAGGCGCCCGCGGATGCGGTGATGGAAAAGCTGAAGGCGCTGCCGCAGGTCCGTTACGCCAAACTGCTACGTTTCTAGTCGCTGGCGCCTTAGCGGTAACGCAGGGAACCAGCACGGAATATGAGCGTTTCCCGCACGCCGCAGCGCTGAGTAGCGCGCCGGCTGCGAGGGGATGAGTCATGAAGTTCAAGCTGTTGTGCTCGACGTTGCTGATAGCTGCCGCCGGCTTAGTTGCCGCCGCCCCGGCCGAAGCTAAGGTCGAAGAAGTTCGCGTTGGCGTTGTCGGCAACATTCGGTCCGACCAGGGCGACATCGTCGAGGGCAAGGAAGAGGGCGCTAACGTCGAGTTTGACCTGGTGTCGAGTTCGCCGGACTTCCTGAACCTCTTAGGCTCTCCTCGTCCCTACGCCATGGCGTCGATAAACACCGATGACGGCGTCTCCTTCGGCGGTGTCGGCCTCCTGTGGCGCTGGGAATTTGCTGATGGCTGGGCCTTCGAGCCGGGCTTCGGCTACATCATCCATGATGGTGAGATCGATAACCCATACCTCTCGGGCTCGCCCGACGCCGTCGCGTTCGAAGCAGAGCACCAGCTGCTCGGCTCGCGCGACTTGTTCCGCACAACCTTCGCGCTTGAGCGTGAATTTGGCGACCGCGCGGCGATGCAGCTTTACTGGCAGCACATGAGCCACGGCCAAATCCTGGACGAAGGCCGCAACCAGGGCCTCGACTATGTCGGCGTGCGCTTTCTCTACCGTTTTGATCCCGATTCCGCAGACTAAGCCGCTTTCCATCCCTCCGCGGGCTGGGCTAGGTTCGCCCAACGTTGGCGCGGAGAGAATCGATGCGGGGAACAGCAGCGGGTTTGGCGGCTTTTGGCGCGGCGATGATGCTTGCGCCGGCAGCTGAAGCGGGCATCGACGAAATCCATGTCGGTGTGATGCAGCACAATATCTGCGTCACCAATTGCAAGAACGCCGACAAGGAAGACGGGCCGAACGTCGAGTTTCAAGTCTCGTTCGACTCGCCGGGCTTTCTCGACTGGGCGTTCTCGCCGCAGCCGTATCTGATGGCTTCCGTCAACACTGCTGGCGAGACTAGCTTTGGCGGCTTCGGCCTCGAATGGCGCTGGGATTTTGCAGAAGGCTGGGCCATCGAGCCGGGCATCGGCTATGTTGTACATAATGGCGAAATCGAAAATCCCTACGCTTCTGGTTCGCCGGAGGCTGCCGCCTTCGCCGCCGAGCATGTCCAGTACGGCTCGCGCGACCTTTTCCGCACGTCGCTTGGTTTGACGCGTGATTTCCAAGGGCCTTGGGAAGGTCAGCTGTTTTACGAACACCTGAGTCACGGACAAATTCTAGGCAGCGGGCGCAATCAAGGCGTCGACCAGATCGGCATCCGCTTCGGATATCAATTCGGCGGGTGACGCAGCGGCGGAACTTTAGCTAGAGTACCTTCAAAGGCCGGCTGCGCGGCCTCATTGGGGGTACGCATGACCAAGAAGCTCCAGGATTTCTTCGCCGACGGCACACGCAAGCGCCGCGTGCTGGCGCTCGACGGCGGCGGTGTGCGCGGCATGTTCACGATCGGCGCGCTGCAAGTGCTCGAGGAGCAGTTGCGCCACCGTTACAAGGATCGCAACTACAAGCTCAGCCGCTATTTTGATCTGATCGCCGGCACTTCAACCGGCTCGATCATCGCCACCGGTCTGGCCTTGGGCATGACCTGCGCCGAAATCTCCGCAGCCTATAAAGATTTGTGCCCGAAGATTTTTCGCTCGCCGGCCAATCTGGCTTGGGCGGCGGTTATATCAGCCAAGCACAGCAGCGGCCCGTTGACGCGCGAGCTTGGCAAGGTGTTCGGCGCCAACACGCTCGCCTCGCCAAAACTTGAAACTGGCCTCGCCATCAACTGCATGCGTTTGGATCGCGGCAGCGCCTGGGTGCTTTGCAATAATCCGGGTTGGGTGTTCTACGGCGATGATGCTGATGGCGCTGAAAGCGGGCACAACGCCAACAAGCGTTATCTCCTGCGCGATCTGGTGCAGGCGAGCGCCGCCGCGCCGTTCTACTTTCGCGGCGTTCAGCTCACCGTCGCCACCGATCCCACCGGCAAGATTTCTACCGAAGACGGCTTCTTTGTCGACGGCGGCGTCAGCGGCAACAACAATCCAGCGCTCGAAGCGTTGATGGTGGTGCGCGACATGGCGTACGGCTTCAATTGGAAGCTCGGCGCTGACAACCTCTATCTGCTGAACGTCGGCACTGGGTCGTTGCGCGGCTCGGTGACGGCGCAACAGATGAAGGGCAAGGCGCCGTGGGAGCAGGCGCGCGAATCGCTATCCCACATGATTAGCGCTGTATCGCAGAAGGACGTCGCCGTGCTGCAGGCGATGTCCCGCTCCGACAAGCGTTGGATCATCAACACCGAGAAGGGCAATCAACCCAAGGCGCCGTACCTGCACGACGAGCCGGCTTTCGATTATCAGCGCGTCGATGTGCGCCTCGATCTGAACGCGCCTACGGACGAGCGCTTGGAAGAGCATGCGGTTTCGTATCTGGGCCGGCCTCTGAAGCCGCACGAGGCGAAAGGTCTCTCGGAGATCGACAATCCGCGCACCGAGAATCTGATGTTGCTGCACGAGATTGGCCGCAAAGTGGGTGAGAAGTACTTCAGCGCCCAGCATCCGCGCGACGTTTTCGATGCGGACGTCCGGTAGCGAAACGAAGCTGCCCAGAACCCCAGTTTTTGCCGCTAAAACCTTGCGTTACGGGGTGAACAGCGCCAGGAACGCGCATGGCGGGCAGGGCTGCCCGACAAGGAGTTCGCATGTCCGCAGTGGTGGTCGTCGGCGCCCAATGGGGTGACGAAGGCAAAGGCAAAATCGTCGATTGGCTGTGCAACCGCGCCGACGTCGTGGTGCGCTTTCAGGGCGGCCACAACGCCGGCCACACGCTCGTGGTTGGCGACACGACGTATAAGCTGGCGCTGCTGCCGTCTGGCGTCGTCCAAGGCAAGCTCTCCATTATCGGCAACGGGGTGGTCGTCGATCCATGGGCGCTCGCTAGCGAGATCGCCAAGATCGAAGCCCAGGGCGTGAAGATATCGCCAGAGCGCCTCGTGCTCTCCGATCAAGCCTGCCTCATCCTGCCGTTCCACCGCGACCTCGACGCCGCGCGCGAAGCGCAAGCCGGCGCCGCCTCGATCGGCACCACCAAGCGCGGCATCGGTCCAGCTTACGAAGATAAAGTCGGCCGCCGCGCGCTGCGCGTCGCCGACCTCTCCGATCCAGAAGCCATCGCTTGGAAGATCGAGCGGCTGACCGCGCACCACAACGCGCTGCGCAGCGGCCTTGGTTTGCCCGAGATCGACGTGGCGGCGCTGAAGCAAGAGATTGCCGAAATCGCGCCGAAAGTGCTCCCTTATGCGCAGCCGGCGTGGCGCGTGTTGAACCAGGCGTTCGAAGATTCAAAGCGCGTGCTGTTCGAAGGCGCGCAGGGCGTGTTGCTTGATGTCGACCATGGCACCTATCCGTTCGTCACCTCGTCCAACGTCGTCGCCGGCCAAGCCGCGGCAGGCTCAGGCGTCGGCCCGCGCGCGATCACATATGTGCTGGGCTTGGTGAAAGCTTACACTACGCGCGTCGGCGGTGGACCATTTCCAACTGAGCTCGACGACGAGAACGGCCGGCAGCTCGGCGAGATCGGCCGTGAAGTTGGCACCAATACCGGCCGCGCGCGCCGCTGCGGCTGGTTCGACGCGGTGTTGGTGCGCCAGTCGATCACACTCTCGGGCGCCGACGGCATCGCGCTGACCAAGCTCGACGTCCTCGACACGTTCAAGGAAATCAAGATTTGCACCGGCTACAAATTGGGTGACAAGACGCTCGATTATCTGCCGGCCAGCGTGAAGGATCAGGCGGCGTGTACGCCGATTTACGAAACACTGGAAGGCTGGCAGGAAACCACACGCGGCGCGCGCACGTCGCGCGATCTGCCGGCGAAGGCGATCAAGTACATTCGCCGCATCGAGGAATTGATTGGCTGCCCGGCGGCGCTGGTGTCGACTAGCCCCGAGCGCGATGATGTCATCCTCATGCGCGATCCTTTTAAAGCGTAAAAGGGCCGTAGGCAGTGGGCGCTGGCGGTAGCGCCGAGCCCGTCACGCGAGCTTGGTTGACTCTACCGCCCACTGCCTGTTGCCTGCTGCCCGGAGAACTTAAATGTCGGCCGATAACGAAAACCAGCCGCCGCCGCCGGGCCAGCATCGCTTTAGCGTTGAGGACGCGCGCGCACGCGCCGAGCAGGCGTATCGCAAGTCGGAGATCATCTTCACGCGCGCCTACGGCCTGCTGCGCGAGCCAAACAAGGAATGGCAGCAGATCAAGGCGGAAGAGACGACTGTCCCGCACATCCTCATAGGCTACGTCGCGCCGCTCGCCGCAATACCGCCGGTGGCGGGCTTGATCGGTGCGTTGATCTTTGAGCCGATGCGCGTCGGGCCGCTTGGTTCCGCTCTAATCAGCGTCGTGGTGACGTGGATCGTCACCGTCGCTCTGGTGTTTCTGCTGGGGGTGCTGATCAACACGTTAGCGGATCAGTTCGATGCCGACCGCGACGATCTCGCCGCGCAAAAGATCGCCGCCTATTCGCTGACGCCGGCGTTCCTGTCAGGATTGTTCTCGCTCTATCCCGGCATCTGGTGGCTCTCGCTCTTCGCGCTCGGCGCGATGGTGTTCATCATGTACCGCGGCCTGCCGATCCTGATGAAGGCGCCCGCAGAGCGCGCGCTGAGCTACGCCGCCACCGTAACGATCGCCGGCATGGTTGCGGGCATTGTGCTGTTTTCGTTGGCGAGCTGTGTCGGCTAGGCGATTTGCGTAGGGCCGCGAGCGCGCCTACCCTTGCCATTATGAGCACTGATCCAGGCAATCTCGACAGCCAGTCCTTCTTCGCGCGCGTGAAGTCCATTTTGCTGCGCCCGCAAAGCACGTGGGAGGCCATCGCCGCCGAGCCCGACGACGATACGTTGCGGCTCTACAAGGGCTACGCCGTTCCGCTGGCGGCGTTGTCGGCGCTCTGCCTCGCTCTCGGGCTGTTCTTCTTCCGCTGGGGCGGGGGCGCCTTCGCGCAGACGCTCAATCCCGTGCAGGCGCTGATCAGCGGGCTTTTTCAGTTCGTCGTCATCCTGGTCAGCATCGCCATCATGGGCGTCGTCATCAACGCGCTCGCGCCCCGGTTCGGCGGGACGGCCAATTCGGCGCGGGCGCACAAGGTCGCGGTATATGCCGCGACAGCGGCGCTACTGGCGGGGGTCTTTTCGCTGCACCCGATGCTGAGCATTCTCGGCCTGCTCTCCTTCTACTCGCTCGGCCTGTTGTTCATCGGCCTGCCGCGCTTGATGCCAACCCCCGACGAAAAACGCGTGCCGTATTTCGCCACCGTGCTCGGCGTTAGTATCGTTGCCTCGCTCGTTGTGTACATGATCCTCGGCGCTGTGCGCACCGCCGCTTTGGCTATGGTGGCCGGCCTGACGTTCGGAGAGCAACCGGCGGAGGCGCCGCCAACTGAGATCGGCGTGCTGGGCAGTTCCATCGACCTCCGCGATCTGGAAAAGCAAGCGCGCGAGTACGCACGCAGCGGCCCAGTCGCCGACCCCGCGCGTTTGCAAGAGCAATTGCCGCAAACGTTGCCCGGCGGCTTCCGTCTGACGACGTCTTCGAGCAACGTCGCGCTCGGCGTCGCGCAAGCCGAAGCTGAGTACGCCAATGGCGATGCCCGCATCGTCGTCACCCTCGTTCACATGGGCGCCACCGGCTCTGTCGCCGCGGTGGCGGAGGCTGCGGATATGCGCGCCGATCACCGCGACGCCGACGGCTTCGCGCGCACGGAATCCATCGACGGCCGCGTTTATAGCGAACAGGTCAGCACCAGCACCGGGAGCGCCACCTACGCCGTCGTCGGCCGCGGCATTGCGTTGACTGCGGTGGGGACGGGCGGGGTGACTTCAGATCAAGTCCGCGCCGCCGTGGAAACGATCAGCATTCAGCGCCTGGAACGTGAATTCGGCGGCTGAACTGCACTGTAGCGTGCGCCGCTATTCGGCATTCGGCTGCGGGCGTCCAGCAAGCAACGCGGCGCAGTCAGCGTCGTCGGCGAGGCCAGCGTCCACGAATGGCAGCACCACCGCCAGCGGTGCAACCAGTGAGGCCAGCACTACGGCGATACCCGTCTGCGTCGCGACTTCGCCGGCATCGACGCCAATCTGGGGCGAACGCAGGCGTCCTCGCAGCGTGACCGGCGCATTGATCCGCACCAAGCGGATTTCTTTCGGCTCGCCGCGCAGCTCAATATCCATCGTCTCATCGCCAAGATTGATGGCGCCCGTGCCGGCGATCAGCACTGTCTCTGTATCGATCAGAATGGACTCGGCGCTCATCACGCCGTTGCGGACGCGGAAGCTGGCGACGCCGCAGCGAATGGGGATGGTGCTGGTGTCGTTGGTGAGCAGCAAGCCAAGGCCGCGCGTCACGTTGATGCCGGTCAGTTCGGCGAAAGCTTCGCGAATTTCACCGTCGGGCGTCGCCAGCGACACCGACCCATTGGCGTTGCCCGCTGCTTCGCGCACCGAACGGCCGCTGCCGCTCAGCCGCGCCCGGCCGCTGAGCGCGCCGGTGACCGGCGGCTCGCCGCTCCACGCAATGATGCTCTCCAGCCGCGCGCGCGAAAGACGCATGTCGATGTCGACTTGCGGCATCTCTTCGCGCGCATTGATCGCGACGGCGCCGCTGAGGCTGCCTTGGCGGAGGTCGAGCGTCAGCGGATCAAGCCGCAGCAGGCCCTGGTCGAGCGTTATATCCAGCGACAAGCCGCGCAGCGGAAAGCGCTCGCTGACGACGCGTCCAGCGCGATAGCTGACGCGCGCATCCATGTGACGCACGCGGCTGATGTCGAGGGTCGCGTTCGGCAACAAGCGGCCCTGCGCCTCGAGATTGGCGGCCATAGCCCGCTGTTCGTCAGACGCCGTCTCGCCGCTGCCGGTGGCCGGCGGCGCGCCGAGCACGGTGAGCGCGTCGTCGAAATCGAGCTGGCTTGTGACAAAGTCGCCATCCAGCATTAGCCGGCCATTGCGTTGGCGGCTGGCGGTGAAAGCGCCGCGCAGATCGCTGTCGCCGATGCGGCCGCTGATCTCTTCCATGCCGTAGGTGCTGTCGCGGCGTTCGAGCCGACCCTGCAGCGCGTAAGGCGGCGTGTTCGGCAGCGAAAGCCCGATCAGATAATAAAGCTGGGCCAAGTCCGGCCCCGACGCGACGATGTCAGCCTGGAAACGGTGAAAGTTGAATGGGCGCGTGATCGAACCTGTGGCTTTGATTTCCGTGCCGCCCGCGCGCACGTCCGCGACGAACGGGTAGGGGCGGTCGCGGCGTACGTTGAGAAGCGGCGCGCCAGTCAGCTCGATGCTAAACGGGCGGTCGTTCATGTGGCCTTCGCCGATCAAGGCGAACTGGCCAGGGTCGCGCTCATCGGCGCTTTCACGCGTGGTGAACGTGGCGTCGAGCGTCATGCCGCGCTTGTCGTCCACCAGTTCGACACGGCCCTCGCGCAGTGCGAATTCTTGGATGGCCGGAAAGTTGAACTGACGCCCGTCATCCGCAGTGTCCGGGTCTTTGGACCAATTGGAGTCGCCGCTCTCGCTGCGATAGAGGTTGATGTCGGCGCCGTTGAGATCGAGCCGGACGATGTCAAAGCGCCCAATGAACAGCGGCAGCAGCCGCACCGCGATTTCAGCTTCTCGAACTTCCGCAAAGCTGCCGCGCTCTGCAAAGCGCGTCGGGTTGCCTATCTGCAGGCCGGTGATGCGCGCCTGGGGGGTGAAGGACCAGGGGTCGACGTCGAGATCGCCATTAATTACGATCTCGCGCCCTGTGGCATTCGACGCGAAGCGCGAAATCGGACCCTTCAATGCATTCCAATCGGCGAAAGCCGCGAACAGCACCACGGCCATGATCAAGGTGGCGAAGACGCCGCCAGCCCAAATGCCGATACGCTTCCAAGGCCAAGCGCCAACGCGCTGCGCAGTGCGGCGCGCGACGGGGGCCGCACGCGCCGCTTGGCGCGCACTCCAATCGCGAGCGGTCATTAACCGTGCGCGCAGGGTCTCGGTAAAACGGGTTCCAGGCATATCTTGCCCAGCCAACGCTCGCCTGAAGACTTGCGTTCCCGCGCCAATCAGGCGCTGCGCATAGCGTTAACGTACGGAAACGGTTATGGGATTTGCCAGCGGCCTTCAGCGCGCTCGGTGACTCGATCCAATGGTGCTCCTCGCATTTCTGCCCGAAATCGCGGCGTTCCTGATCTTCATGGCCATGGCGACGCAGGTGCCGCAGATCGGCCCCGTCCTGATTGTGCTCGAACTCGCCCTGATCGGGCTGCTGTTCGTCTTCCGCACCACCGCCTTCATTGATGTGGTGCGGCGTTGGTGGTGGCTTTTGCTGATGCCATTCATCGCCACCATTTCCGGGCTCTGGTCGGACGTGCCAATGGTGTCGTTCCGCTACGGCGCGCAGTTTCTGCTGACCTGCTTCATCGGCGTGCTGTTGGCGCAGCTGATGACCCCCAAGCGCTTCATCTGCACGCTGCTGGCGGCTCTGTTCGTCTTCTGCGTGCTCTGCATCGCCTACGGCCGGCAGGGGACGTCCGTCGATGGCATGGTGCTGATCGGGCTCACTGGCTCGAAGAACCAGATGGGCTATGCCTCGCAAGTTTTGCTGATGTGTGCGCTGGCGGTGCTCTTGATCCGCAACGTCCCCATGCCGTTGCGGATCATCGCATTTCTATCGCTGCCACTTAGCGCCTACCTGCTCAGCGGCACCAATTCCGCCACCGCCGTGCTGATGGCGTTCGGCGGCTCTGCCATTCTGCTCGGGCTATGGTGGGCCGAGCGGCTGCCGCCGGGGGGGCGCCTATTTGCGATCATCGCCGGTGTCGTGATTATCGCTCCGCTCAGTGCGCTCATTCCCGAAGCCATCGCGTTCACCAATCACTTCCTGTTCGACACGCTGAACAAGGACCCAACGCTGACTGGGCGCACCTTCCTCTGGGAGCGCGCCGACGCGCTTATCGAGCGCAAGCCCATCCTTGGATTCGGCTTCCAAGCCATCTGGATGAGCGATTCGACCGACACGATCGGTCTGAAGCGGCTGGCCGACATAGAAGACGGTCGCCAGTTCCACTTCCACGATCAATTCCGCATCGTTGCGGTGGATATGGGGCTCTTCGGGCTGATCCCGTTCGTCATGGCGATCGCCGCGGCCGGCTTTGCGCACGTGCGCCAGCTGTTGCTGCGCCCGTCAGTGGCGACGTCGTTTTTCTTCGTTCTGTTTGTACTGATGGTGGTGCGCGCTTTCACCGATCAGATCATCAGTCCGTTCAACGTCCACACGCTGCTGTTCTTTGCGTGTTGCGTCTATGCGTTCTGGAAAACGGAGCCGGTCGGGGAAACCGCCACGCAGGAAGCCCCTGCGTGGCGCAATCGTCGGCAGAACTTAGGCGTCCGCTTCGGCCAGTAGGCCGCGCGCGGCGGCCTGCTTCTTCATCGCCTTTTGCAGCTTCTCGAACGCGCGCACCTCGATCTGACGCACGCGCTCGCGGCTGACGCCAAACTCCTTGGAGAGGTCCTCCAAGGTCGACGGCTCATCCTTCAAGCGGCGCTCTTGGATGATGTGGCGCTCGCGCTCGTTCAGTTCGCCCATGGCTTCCTGCAGAAGCGTCATGCGCTCACCGAACTCTTCGCTGTCGGCGAGACGCGTTTCCTGCGTGCCTTCGGTCTGATCGTCGGCGAGCCAGTCCATCCATTCGCTATCGCCTTCGCCGGCCGCGCCGCCGATCGGGGCGTTGAGGCTGGCGTCGCCGCCGCCGCTCATGCGGCGGTTCATGGAGATGACTTCCTCTTCGGTCACCGCCAGCTTGTGCGCGATGGTGGCGACATGCTCGGGGCGCAGATCGCCTTCCTCGAGCGCGGCCATCTCACCCTTCATGCGGCGGAGGTTGAAGAAGAGCTTCTTCTGCGCCGCGGTGGTGCCCATTTTCACGAGGCTCCACGAGCGCAGGATGTATTCCTGGATCGAGGCGCGGATCCACCACATGGCGTAAGTCGCCAAGCGGAAGCCCTTGTCCGGATCGAATTTCTTGACCGCCTGCATCAGGCCGACATTGCCTTCGGAGATCACTTCGCCGATCGGCAGGCCGTAGCCGCGATAGCCCATGGCGATCTTCGCCACGAGGCGCAGGTGCGAGGTGACGAGCTGGTGCGCGGCTTGCGTGTCGCCGTGTTCCTGCCAGCGCTTCGCCAGCATGAATTCTTCTTCCTTGGCGAGCATCGGAAATTTGCGGATCTCGGAGAGATACCGTTGCAGCCCTTGCTCAGGGGACAGTGCGAGCGTCAGCGCATTTGTAGCCATATCGTTTTAGAACCCCTCTACGGCGGGTCACGTTTCCCGGGTCCCTTTGAGTACGTCTCAGGGGCCGCTCCGGATGCGCCGTTCCGTTAATATAGGAAGCCGTTCACGCCTTCGCCGCGACCGCCGAATGGCAATTCCGCGACGTCAGAACATATAGAGAACGCGCTGATTCGGCAAGTGAAATGAAAACAAAGTCTAGCCCCTAAATGCGGAACATTTAAGGACAGCGCCAATATCTTGTAGGTGCGACTACTCTGCCGGCAGTGGTTGGCGGCTGAACGTTTCGGCCACGGCCCAAAGGCACAGTGCGGCCGTCAGGCCAGCCAGCCCCCAACGCAGCGCCAGATCCAGCACGCTTAGATAGGCAGGCTCCGGCGTCCCCAACAGCTGCAGCCAAACATCGTAGATCTGCCCTTTTGCCGGGTCAGGCGCGCGCGGCAGCGAGAAGAACATCCGCGCTTCGTTCAGCGTGAACAGCAAAAGCCCAAGCACCGCAGCGAGCACGCGCTCCGGCCTGGCGAAAATCGTCGACATGAACCGCCCCGTCTAACCGCGCCGGGAACATACCTAACGACACGCGGTCTCGGGAGAGGCGAAAGCATGTTCCGCCGTGGAACCATGTTCCCGCGCGGAACTCCGCCATCACTGCGAGTGGCGGCGGCGCACCACATCCTCTTCGCGAAACGGCGGCGTCTCGCATGGCCCGCCCATATTGGCGTCGCGGCAGATTTGTTCGGCGGAGCGGCTCGGCGGGGGCGGCGTCGTGCCGAACGGCGCGCACACGCTTACGCCTGCGCCGCCCGTAGCAGGCGGCCCGTCGCGCACGCAGCTCGGCATCACCAGTGTGCGTTGCTCCGCCGGCGTGTAGATCGCGTCCATGTCGGGCTGCTCGGGCTGTGCGAAATCGCCGCCGACCTGCAGCTGCGGCGTCGCCCAATCCTCTGGCGCCGGCTCGCGCGGGCAATTGGGCCGCGGTCGTTCGCCGGCGCGGGTCACGCAAGTGAGCAACCGCCGCAGCATTTGCGTTTCGACACTCGGCGCCGTCGAGGGAGCACGCGCATCGGCCGGGGCGACGGCGCGCGGCTGTGATGGCGTCCGTGGGCGAGGCGGAGGGACTTCACGGCGCGCGATGAACACCTCGACGCCGCGCGCGTCCTCGCTCGACATCCTGTCTGTGCGAGACGCGACAATGAGCAATGCGCAAAAGACCAAACACACCACGGCGGCCGCCGCGATCGATGCGGCGCGCGTGCGCAGTTTCTCGGTGATGACGCCCCCGCTCACGCCGCTTTGCTCGGCGGACAATGCGGCGGAAGTGCGGACTTAAAGCCGTCGCAGAGTCTCCACCAAAGCCTGCATGTCCGCCGGCAAAGCGCTTTCGAACCGCATCTCTTCGCCGCTCACCGGATGCTTGAAGCCCAGCACCGCCGCGTGCAGCGCTTGGCGCGGAAACGCCGCCACCGCGGCCGCAGCTTCCTCCGCGTGCGGCCCCTCGGCTTTGAACGCGCGTTGCTTGCCGTAGAGCGGGTCGCCGACCAGCGGGCAGCCCAAATGCGTAAGGTGGGCGCGGATTTGGTGCGTGCGCCCGGTGTGCAGCCGGCACTCCAGCAACGCCGCCGCCGCGCGGCCCACGGAAGCGCCGGCCTGCTGGCCATAGCTCTCGACCGTCCAATATTGCGTCACCGCGATCTTGCCGGCGTCCGTCTCGGGGTCGCGCGCAACCACATATTTGCGCCGGTCCTCGCCCGAGCGCACCAACCGGTTTTCAATCCGGGCGCTGCGTTCCTTCGGCGCGCCGCGCGTCACCGCGTAATAGACGCGCTCCAGATCGTGCTTGGCGAAGAGCTTGGCCAAACCATTATGAGCGGCGTCATGCTTGGCCACGACGACCAAGCCCGTCGTGTCCTTATCGATGCGATGCACGATGCCTGGCCGCGCCACCCCGCCAATGCCGGAGAGGCTGTCGCCGCAATGCGCCAGCAGTGCGTTGACCATGGTGCCGTGCATCGAGCCCGGCGCCGGATGCATCGCCATCCCCATCGCTTTGTCGACGACGACGAGATGTTCGTCCTCGAACACGATGTTGAGCGGCAGCTTCTCAGGTTGCGGCGAGGCCGGCTCCGGCGGCGGCAGCGTCAGCTCATAGGTTGCGCCCGCACGCGGCTTATCCTTGGCGTGCGTCACCACCGCGCCGCCAACCGTGAGTTTGCCGGCGCCGATCAGCCCTTGCACGCGCGAGCGCGACAGGTCCGGCCAATGCCGCGCCAGCCACGCATCCACCCGATCGCCCGCGCCCTCCGGCGCGACGGCACTGCGGATTTCGCCTGGCTCTGCTTCGTGCGTTTCGTCGTCGTTGGTCATGTAATCGGTTCGCTCTCCCCCCATTCACGGGAGCGGGCAGGGGGTGGGTGGAACTCAGCGATGCAGGTACGTGGTGCGCGTTTGAATTGCGAGCCTCCAAACGTCGCGCCCACCGCGCTTCAGTCCTCCAGCGGCGCTTTCTCCCCACCCGTCGCCTCCCGCTTCCCGCAAGACGAAAGCCTCCCCTTGCGGCCAATCAAGGCTTAAGCTCTTCTAAAGTCAGGAGGACACTTATGACCAAACGGGGATGGACGCGCCGCGGCGCGTTGGTTGCGGTCACCGGCGCCGCGGCGGCGTGTACGCCTAATGTCGAGACGCCGCCCTATGAGGGCGTGCTCTCGTTCAATCACGGCGTCGCCTCCGGCGATCCGCGCCAGGATCGCGTCGTCATCTGGACGCGCGTGACCCCGCAACAAAGCGACGAAGTGCCGGTCCGCTGGATCGTCGCCCGCAATCGCGAGCTGACCGACATCGTCAAAACGGGCGTCATCGCCACCAACGCCGCCCGCGACTATACGGTGAAGGCCGACGTCACCGGCCTGCGCGCCGGAGCGCCATACTTTTACGGCTTCCGCGCCGGCGCGGTGGAGAGCCCCGTCGGCGCCACGCGCACGCTGCCGCGCGGCGCCGCCGACACGGCTAAGATCGCTGTCGTCTCCTGCGCCTCCTACGCGCATGGCTTCTTCAATGCCTACGAAGCCTTGGCCGAACGCGACGATGTCGATCTCGTTGTCCATCTCGGCGATTACATTTACGAGTACGGCCTCTCCGGCTACGGCGGTGAGACCGCCATTCAGCTCGGCCGCGTGCCGTCGCCGGAGGTGGAATGCCTGCGGCTTGACGATTATCGCGCCCGTCACGCGCAGTACAAAACCGAATCCGAACTGCAAGCCGCGCACGCCATGGCGCCCTGGATCGTTGTCTGGGACGACCACGAGGTCGCCAATGACGCGTTCTCAACCGGCGCCGAAAATCACAACGAAGGCGAGGGCCAGTTCGCGGCGCGCAAGCAAGCGGCGCTGCAGGCGTATTACGAATGGATGCCGATCCGCGATCCCGAAGTCGGCCGCGCCTTCGAAGCCATCAACCGCTCGTTCGATTACGGCGATCTCTTCAGCCTGATCATGGTCGAGACCCGTCTCTTGGCGCGCACGCAAGCGCTCGACTACGCTCAACAGCTGCCGTTGAAAATGCAGCGCTGGAATTTCACCAGCCCTACCGTCGCCGTGGCGCTTCGCGATCACGAAGCCGACACCGCCGGCATGCAGCGCCTACCGGCGATGTACGAGCAAGTCGGCGAAGAATTGCGCCCGGTGCTCGACTGGCGCCGCGCCGGACCGATGGCGGCTGGACTGCCGAACCTGCCCAACGGCTTCTTCCTCGCGCCGGACGTGGACGCGATCAACACGCTGCTCAACGCGCCTGAGCGCCAGCTCATGGGCACGGCGCAAGAGCAATGGCTGGCCGACGAACTGCAGCGCTCGAAAAACGCCGGCGCCGTCTGGCAAGTCCTCGGCAATCAGGTGCTGATGGCTAGGGTCGACACGCCGGATCTCTCCGCGACGCCTGCGCCATTGGCCGACGCGTTGGAGGCTCTGCGCCCTGGCGTGAAGCAATTGTTGAAGCTGACGCGCTTCCCGTTCCCGCTCAACACCGATGCATGGGATGGCTATCCGCGCGCGCGCGCACACGTGCTGTCGTCGATCCGCGCCACTGGCGGCAACACGCTCGTGTTGACCGGCGATACGCACACCGCCTGGGCTAACGAAATTGCCGACGAGCAGGGCCGCGTGGCTGTTGAACTCGGCGCCACCTCGATCACGTCGCCGAGCGACGCGGAATATTTCATGCCGGCGGGCATCGATTTCACTGCAGCTTTGCGCGCGCGCAATCCGCATGTGAAATGGAGCGATGGATTAAAGCGTGGTTATCTGCTGCTGACGCTGACGAAAGAGCAGGCGACAGCCGAGTTCTTCAGCGTCTCCACGATCTTGTCGAAGCAATACGAAACCAACCGCGACGCCGCCTTCACCATCGCGCCGGATGCCGGCCCCGGCGTCGGCGCCATCACCGTGGTCGAGTAAGCTCAGGCGGCGCGCGAAAGCTCATCGTCATCATTGAGCGCAGGCGGCGGTGCGACAGGATCGCTTTGGATCGCGCGCATCAGCATGGCGTGTACGAAGAGGTTCGACGCGTTCAGATCGCGTCTAGAATGTTGCGCGTAGGAGCGCAGGGCTTCAGCCAAGGTGAGGAACTGATCTGCATTCATGGCCACCCGTGTGAGCGGAGTCGGCGACAGCTTCGTGACTCGCGCGCGACACAAATGTGGCGCCTACGCCTTCTCCGCGCCCAGTCGGTTAACGCCGCCGCTGCGATGCGGCCCGAACGCTTCGAGTTCCGCTGACGGCGCACCCATCAGCCACTCCTCGGCCAATTGCCCGAACACCGGCGCATATTTAAAGCCGTGCCCCGAGCACGCCGAAAACAACAGCACGCGCTCATGCACCTTGCTTTGCGCGATCAGGAAATTCTCATCCGGCGTCACGGTGTATAGGCACCGCTGCATGCGCACCGGTTCAGGCTTGTGCTGCGGCAACAGCAAAGCGACTTGCTCGCTGAGCAGCGCCGCATCGCGCTCGTCCGGCTCGCGCACATCGTCAGGATCGGCAGCGCCGCCGACGGCGTGCAATCCAAGCTTATAAAGCCCGCGCGGGGCAGGCATGCCGAACGTGCCTTCTTCGTTGTCGATGCAGATCACCGGCAGCATCCGCGGTGTCTCGGTCTCGAACCAGCCTATCACGCGCCGCTTCACTGCGAGACGTCCCGCAAATTCCGGCAACAGCTTGCCCGCCCAGCCGCCGCCGGCGACGATCACCGCATCGAATGTGCGCTGGTCGCCGTCGATCATCAGCGTCAGCCCCTCGATCGGTGCGGCGACGCGCTTGCCATGAAAAAGCTTCGCGCCCCACCGCACCGCTTGTTTCAACAGAAATGACCGCGTCGCATCCGCCGCGATGACGCCGGCGTCTTCCTGTCGAAACACGTCCCACTCGTATGGCATCGCCAGATAGCCGCGCGTCAGCGGGTGGATTGCGTCGCCGCGCAACAGCGCTGCCGGCTTGCGGCTGAGCCGCTGGCACGCCTCCACGAACGGCGAGCCGCGCGGCCCCGCCATCAACCCGCCGGTCCATTCGATCAGCGGCCGCCCGGCAAAGCCCTCCCAGGCGCGCCACAAAGTCGACGCCCGGCGGGCGAGGCGGACGTAGACGTCGCCTTCGCCGGGGGTCGCCCGCATGATCCGAGTATCGCCGTGCGAGGAGCCGTGTTCGTGCATCGGCTCGAACTGGTCGAAGCTGAACACGTCATGACCCGCCAGCGCCAGCCGCGCGCTGATGCTGAGCCCTGCAATGCCAAGTCCGACCACCGCGACTTTCATTCAGTCCCCATCTACGCGCGCTCGCGCTTTGCCGCTAGCGTCAACGCATGAGTCTGAAGGATCGGATCAAGGGCCAGGTCATGGCCTTCGACGCCTGGGCAAGGCCCTGGGCGGAGCGGTCGAAATGGCATGGCTGGGCCTATGAGTTCCTGCTGTTCGGGCTGAAGCAGGCGTGGGCGTGCCTGTTCGGCGGGCTGATGATCGTGCTTCTGGTCGGCACACATCTCCTCTGGCCCGAGGACGCGCCGCTGGCGCGCTATGACTTCCTCGTGCTGGCGGCGATCGCGATCCAGGGCGCGCTGCTCGCCACCAAGCTCGAGCGCTGGGACGAGGCGTTGGTGATCCTTATCTTCCATGTCGTCGGCACCATCATGGAAATCTTCAAGACGGCGCAAGGCTCCTGGATTTATCCCGAGGCCAGCGTGCTGCGTATTGCCGACGTGCCGCTGTTTTCCGGTTTCATGTACGCCTGCGTTGGCTCCTACATCGCCCGCGCCACGCGCCTGTTCGAGATCAAGTACCTCAACTATCCACCGCTCTGGACGACGTGGCTCTTGGCGCTGCTCGCCTACGCCAACTTCTTCACCCATCACTACACCATCGATATCCGCCTCGGCCTCTTTGCCTTCTCGGCGCTGATCTTCGGCCGCGCCTGGTTCGTGTTCACGCCGGACCAGAAACCACGCCGCATGCCGATGCTGATCGGCTACGTCCTCGTCGCGCTCTTCATCTGGATCGCCGAGAACGCAGGCACCTTCGCCGCCGCCTGGGTCTACCCCAGCCAGCGCGATGGCTGGCACATCGTCCCGATCGAAAAGATGGGCGCCTGGTATTTGTTGATGCTGCTGAGCTTTGTGTTGGTGACATTGGTGCACAAGCCGGAGCGGGTGATGAAGGCGGAGTTTCAGGCGGCGCAGTCCGAGCCACGTGCGGTGGCGATCGCCAGTAAAGGGCAGGAGGCGAGTTAGCTATGTTGCGTTTGGGGGTACACGCGACGCTGATCGTCCTGCTGACCGTTGTCAGCCAAGTGGGCGGTGTACTTTACGCTTTGGCGCTATGGGCGAGACCACGCCTGTCATGGGCGTCGAGCGCGGCGGGATTTGCGGGGCTGTTTGTTGCGATTTACGCGCTGGCGTGGTTGCCGATTAGTCAGCTGGCGGGGCTTGGCGGACGAAAACCGCTGCCGTGCATTGAACGCTCGGGCCTCAGCGCGTCGGTGTTTTCGTGCGCACTGCATCGCCATTACGTGACGCCCGAGCTCTTCAATGTCGTCACAGCTTTAGCCGAAGACGTTGCGCAGCGTTTTCCCGGAGCACAAACGCGCGCGCTCGATGGGGGTTTTCCGTTCGTCGATGGCGTGCCGCTGCCGCCGCACCTCTCGCATGATGATGGTGAGAAGGTCGACCTTGCATTTCACTACATGCGTCACGGTGAGCCTGCGCCGGGCGAACTGGGCTCGCTGCTCGGTTATTGGCGTTTTGAGCAACCGCGCGCGAGTGAACCGCAGCCATGCGGAGCGCAATCTCAGGGATGGCGCTGGAACATGGAATGGTTCGTGCCGTTTACGCGAGCGGACTTAACCTTGGATGAGGAGCGTACTCGCTACGCGCTGCGTTGGCTCGCCAACGCGGGCGCGAGACAGGGCGTCGGCAAGGTGTTTGTTGAGCCACATCTGGCCCAACGCTTAAATGTGAGCGGTGAGGCAATCCGCTTCCAGGGCTGTCGCGCCGCCCGCCACGACGATCACATCCACGTGCAGTTGCGCTAGCGAAAATCGCGTTCATACGCTTCCCGGACGCGGAGCGAGCCGGGATCCCGGGGCTAACTCTCGGTTTGGCGGCCCCTAGGTCCCGGCTCGGCGCTCACGCACATCTAGCGATGCGCGCGAGGACGGCTGGCACATCGTCCCGATCGACAAGATGGGCGCCTGGTATCTGCTGATGCTGCTGAGCTTCGTGCTGGTGACTTTGGTGCACAAGCCGGAGCGGGCGGAGGCGCAATTGCCAGGTCCGCGCCGCAACGCTAGCGTTGCGGCGGCGGGGGATTGATGCGGGCGATTGCTATTCTGTTCGCGAGTTTGCTGTTTTCGGCGTGCGCGAGCGCGCCGCCGGCTGACCTCGTGGTGCGGGCCCCGAGGCCCCTGACACCAACGGAGTTGGCGCAAACAGCCGAGGGCAGGGCGCTTTGCGTTCGTCCAAACAACGACGGCAGCTGCGCTTCAATGATCACGGTGTCCTTGACGCCCCAAGGCGCCCGCATCGAGGACACTGGGCTCACGAGGATCGACTTTTACGTCGAGAACTTCACCGCGTTTTTTGGCGCGGACCCGCTCATCAGCGAAACTGATCGCGAGCTGTTCGCCGCGCTGGAGCGTCAGCGCGCTGCGGGTAATTACGATCTCATTCGCGCGGCGTTGCGATACGAAGGGATCTATGACCCCGAGAGGCGCGCCTTCTGTACGGCCGCCCGGCCTAACGCCCTTATCTTTAGCAACGCTGAGTTTGCCTTCGCTCGCTCACGCGACACCGATCGCGGCACGGATTGGAGCGTCCCGCCGGACTTGCGCGCGCAAATCATTGGTCTGGCCGAGCGGATGTTTGCGTCGCCAACGGCTGTTGAAACGGTCGGCGCACGAGAACTATCCGAAATTCGCGACTCGCTGCGGCACTCGGAGCCGGCTTGCATCGTGTTCTACGGCATTGAGGGCGCCGCAGGCCTGAGGATCAGTTCCATGTCCACAGCTTGGCCGGACCAAATGGAGTGGGCGTCGACAAACCGCGTGCGGGTCGATCCTCATCCGATTGGGGCGGTGCTTACGCTACGTGTGCTGAACGCTCAGCCGTAGCCCGCCAGCTTCAGAAACCTATTCCGCAGCTCCGCGTCATCCTTGAACGCGCCGGTGAATTGCGTGGTCACCGTCGTCACGTCCTTGTGGTGGACGCCGCGTGTGCTCATGCACTGATGTTCAGCGTCGATGAGCACGGCGACGCCGCGGGGCTTTAAAGTCGCGTCAATCGATTGCGCGATCTGCGACGTCATCGTTTCCTGCGTCTGCAGGCGTTTCGCGAAAATCTCGACCACGCGCGCGATCTTGGAAATGCCAACCACCGCATCCGTCGGCAGATAGGCGACATACGCCTTGCCGAGGAACGGCGCGATGTGGTGTTCGCAATGGCTCTCCACGTCGATCTTCTTCAGCATGACCATGTCGTCATAGCCGCTGACGTCCTCGAACACGCGGCTGAGCTCATCGGCCGGGTTCTCGTCATAGCCGCGAAACCATTCGCGATAGGCGTCGACCACGCGCTTTGGCGTATCCTTCAGTCCCTCGCGCTCGGGATCGTCGCCGGCCCAGGCGATCAGCGTCCGCACCGCCTCCATCGCCGCGTCGCGCGAGGGTCGCTTCTGCTCGGCCTCTTCAGGCGAGCGCCATTTCAGTATCTCACTCATCGAAAGCAGGGTCCTTGGACTGAGGGACGGGGGTCGAGCCGGGAGGGTTCGTGAGGCTGATACGCGCCAGCACGACACCCGGACTTAACGCCCGCCCGAAATTCACCTCAGGCGACGGGACCCCAAATTGGTCCCAACACGGAGATGGAGTGTAGCACGGCTTGCCGCTAGAACCCACCCCGATGGAAATTGCCCTCTCGAACACGTTGACGCGGCGAAAAGAGCCGTTCACCCCCGCCGACCCCAAGCGGGTGACGATGTATGTCTGCGGGCCGACCGTTTACAACGTCGCCCATATCGGCAACGCCCGCCCGCCGGTGGTGTTCGACGTGCTGTTTCGGCTGCTACGCCACACCTATGGCGAGAAGGCCGTGCTCTACGCGCGCAACTACACCGACATCGACGACAAGATCATCACCGCCTCGATCGAACGCGGCGTGCCGATCGCCGAGATCACGCGCGCGGTGGAGGAGCAATACGAGGCCGACATGGGCGCGCTCAACGTGCTGACGCCGACTTTGCGTCCGCGCGCGACTGAGAACGTGCCGGCGATGATCACAGTGATCGAAAAGCTGATCGCCAACGGCGCGGCCTACGTCGTGCCAAGCGGCGTCTATTTCTCCGTCGCGGCGGACGAAGATTACGGCAAGCTCTCCGGCCGCGCCCAGGACGATCTCAAAGCCGGCGCCCGCGTCGATGGCGAGGACGATAAGCGCGCCTCGTCAGATTTCGCGCTCTGGAAAACCACTAAGCCCGGCGAGCCATCTTGGGAGGCGCCGTTCGGCGCTGGCCGCCCCGGTTGGCACATCGAATGCTCGGCCATGATCGAGGAAGAGCTCGGCTCGCCGATCGATATTCACGGCGGCGGCATCGATCTCATCTTCCCGCACCACGAAAACGAAATCGCTCAAAGCGAGTCCGCGCATGGCCATGCACTGGCGCGCGTCTGGATGCACAACGGCTTCCTGACGATGGACAAAGAGAAGATGTCCAAATCCATCGGCAACATCATCACGCCGCGCGAATTGCTGGAGCAGGGCTGGCAAGGCGAAACCATCCGCTACGCGCTGCTCAGCGCGCACTACAAAGCGCCGCTTGATTGGAACGATGAACTGCTGGAGCAAGCGCAAAAGAGCCTGGACCGCATGTACGGCGCCGTACTGCGCCTGAAAGATGCGCCCGACACGGACGCCGAACCGCCAGCCGCCTTCGTCGCCGCTTTGGCCGACGATCTCAACACGCCCGCCGCGATTGCCGAACTCTCCGCGCTCGTCACTAACGCCAACAACGCCAAGAAACCCGCCGAGCAAGCGCAAGCCAAAGCCGATCTGCTCGCCGCCGGCGCGCTCGTCGGCTTGCTGCAAAGCGATCCCGAGCACTGGTTTCGCGCCAGCTTCGGCGAGCGAGCCGCCGAGATCGACGCGCTTGTCGCCGAACGCGTCGCCGCCCGCGCCGCCAAAAACTACGCCGAGTCCGACCGCCTCCGCGACGCCCTCGCCGAACGCGGGGTTGAGGTGATGGATAGCGCCAGCGGCTCAACCTGGCGGCGGAAGGGTTAGCCCAATCGGACCGCCGGCTTCCAGCCGGCATACGGTGTGTCCGCCTGCGACGCCGGTTGCTGTTGAAACGAAGAGCCGGCTGGAAGCCGGCGGTCCGTTAAAGCCATGGCCTTTACTTCGCCCCACCTCTGTCCCCCAATGCCGCCGAGGGCAGGAGAGATGGCATGCAACGTCGCGCTTTGCTTTGGTCAGCCGCTTGCGCGGCGTTGGTCGGCTGCGCTGCGCCGGCAAGTGAGCCAGCGCCGCCTGCGCCACAACCCACGCCGGCCCCGTTAATGCCGCCGCTCGCTGACGCCTTCGATGTTGCGCTCTATCGCGCGCTCGCCGCGCCCGCCGGCAATCAATTCGTGTCGCCCTACAGCGTGCTCTCCGCGTTCACGTTGCTCTATCCCGGCGCCCGCACCGCCACCGCCGCCGAGATGACAGCCACGTTCGGCTTCGATGCCGACGTCGCCGCGCAGGTCGCGCGCACCCGCGCCGTGGCCGACGCGCTGGCCGCGCAAACCGGCGGCAGCGAGTTCACCAGCGCCAATGCCGCCTGGGTCGAGCGCACGATGGGCCTGCGCGCCGACTACGCCCGCACCATCCGCGACGGTCTCGGCGCTTCAATCGAAGAAGTCGAGTTCATCGCCAATCAGGGCGCGGCGCTGCGGCGCATCAATGCTTGGGCCGCGCGCGAGACCCGCGACCGCATTCCCGAAATCCTGACCGAGCGCGATCCGGCCCGCCGTCTCGTGCTCACCAACGCCGTCTATTTCAAAGGCAAGTGGCGTCAGCAATTCTCCGCCAACGCCACTTACGACGGCGACTTCTTCGCCGAGACCGGCGCCACCCAGCGGGCCCGGCTCATGCAGAAAACCATGCGTGCGCCGTATTTCGAAGGCGAGGGCTTCCAGGCGGTGGAGTTGGCGTACGACGATGGCGCCTTTGCACTCGCCGTCTTCCTGCCGCGCGCACGCGGTGGCTTGGCTGCGTTCGAACGCCAGCTCATGGGGTCGACGCTCGATCGTTGGCTGCAGGATTTGGACTCCGCCGAAAGCCCGCGCTTGTTCGTCACGCTGCCGAAAGTCGAGATGCGCACCGATTACGAGCTCTCGCCGCAGCTACAAGCACTCGGCTTGCGTCTTGCGTTCAGCGACAACGCCGATTTTTCCGGCGTCACCGAAGCGGAGCGTCTCGCCATCAGCGCTGTCATTCACAAGACGTTCCTCGCCATCGATGAGGAGGGCACCGAAGCCGCCGCGGTCACCGCCATCGACATGCGCGCGACCTCCGCCATGCCGGTCCCGGAAGCGCCGCCGATCGAGTTCAAAGCTGATCATCCGTTCTTCATCGTGCTGCGTCACAAGCCGACGAATACGCGCGTGTTCATGGGCCGCGTGGCGGAACTTTAGAGAGATCAAAGTTCCCGACACACTCTGACACAACCCTGTATCAAGTCTGAATACCTGTCCCACAGGTGGTTCAGCGTATGCCTAATAGTGTCTTCATCGAACGAGCGGCCAACGTTTCTACGCGGGCTGTCTTCGTTGAGGAGCAAAGTTATGAAACGCATTACGCTCGCAGCCGCGACGGCTCTGATGCTGATCGGCCCGCTGGCCGCTACCGCCTCGGCGCAGACCGCCGCTCAAGTCGCCGGCCAAGCCCGCGGCGACCGCGACAATGATCGCGGCCGTGGCGACCGCGACAATCGCGGTGACAACCGTGGTGATCGCGATGACGACCGTGGCCGTGACGACAATGATCGCGGCGACCGATATGACCGTGACAATGACCGTTACGACCGTCGCGGCGACCGTTACGACCGCGACGACCGTCGCGGTGACCGCGCCGACAACCGTTGGAACGATCGCCGCCACAACGGCTACAGCTACAACGGCCGTTGGTATCACGGCCCGCCGCCGGCTCATTACGAAGGCCGCCGGGGCTACGAGGCCGGCTATCGCTCGTGGCGCCGGGGTGAGCGTCTGCCGTCCTACTACCAGTCGCGCTATCGCACGGTCGACTATCGCCACCACCACCTGCGCGCGCCGCCCCGCGGCTATCGCTATGTGGAAGACGATCGCGGCGACCTGCTGCTCGTCGGCATCGCCACCGGCGTTATCCTGAGCATCATCCTCAGCCAATAAACGCTAGCGCCAAATGCAGCCGCCCCGGAGCAGTCCGGGGCGGTTTGCTTTTGTGCTTGCCACGGCGCCCGCGCTGCCTCCCAATGCACGGTGAGGGACCCCGCATCGGAGGCCGACGCTCATGCGCCTATTCGCCATCGCCGTGCTCACCACATTCATGCTGGCCGCGCCCGCTTACGCCGCCTGCGATCTAACGCCCATCATCGGCGCGCCAGCCGAAAAACGCGCCGGCGAGTCCTTGATGATCACCCTCGCCGTCGAGAATCGCGGCGACACCAATTGCCCCGGCACCATCGAAGCGCCGCCGGGCGCGAGCTACATGGTCGACATCTTCCTCTCCGCCGACCGCAATCCGCCGCCGAGCTGGGCAGTGTACAATGCCGCGTGGCGCGAAGACGTGCTGCTCGGCGGCGGCCGCGTTTCGCGCACGTACAGCGTCGGCCCCGGCGTCACCGCCCGCTACGGCGCGCCGAGTTACGAGATCGGGCCGATGACACTGCCGACAGGCGTGCCGCCCGGAAATTACTTCCTTTGCGCTGGAGTCGATCTCGGCGCCCGCGTCGCTGAATCGAACGAACGCAACAACGTCGCCTGCAATCCGATCCGCATCGTCGCACCGTTCCGCATCGATCCACGCCGAGGCCCGAGGCCGCAGCGTTTGCCGGGGCAGTAATCAGCCGGCGGACTTCTTGTGTCCGCCCGTCCACACCACGCCAGGAAAACCCTTCAGCGGCCGCAGCTTTTCGCCGAGATAGGTCCAGTCCTGCAGTTGATCGATGCCGATATGATAGCGCGGCTCGCGGCCGACGCCGCTTGTGAACAATGCGCGCGGAATGTTCACATGCTGGGCCGAGCGCTCGTACAGCATTGGCGTGCCGCAGCGCGAACAAAAGCTACGCGTGGCGCCGGTGGCTTCGTCCGTGTAGCGGGTGAGGCAATCTTCGCCGCGCACGAAACTGAAGCGCCGTTTCCACGTGCCCACATAGGTCGCGTAGGCCGCCCCATGCGCGCGCCGCGTCGCCGCCGAATGATCGTGCCACGCCCATTGCGCCGGCACGGCGATCTCGACCGCCACATCCCCGCACGCACACTGCGCCTCGGCCCGCGTCGGTCCAGCACGGCGTGGTTTCTCGAATGCCTCGTTCAACGTCGCCCCCCTCGCTTTGCGCCAGCATAGCATCCGGTCAGGGCCGGTTAACCCCGCGACACCGCCGGCCCTTGTGCGCTGCATCCTCGGCGCGCGATCATCAGCGCCGACTCACATGACCGAACCAGCTCAAACGACGCCGCGCCCCGCCGGCTTGCTCGGCGATTGGCGCTTGTTCATTCCAAAGTCGGTGACGGTCCTCGCTCAGGAGGGCTATTCCTGGGCCAAACTCCGCGCCGACGCGATGGCGGGGCTGACCGTCGCCATTGTCGCGGTGCCGCTGGCGATGGCGATCGCCATCGCCTCGGGCGTGACGCCGGCGCAAGGTCTGATCACCGCTATCGTCGGCGGCTTTCTAATCTCGGCGCTCGGCGGCGCGCGGTTTCAGATTGGCGGGCCCACCGGCGCCTTCATCGTCGTCATCTACGGCGTCGTACAAGCGTACGGCTATGACGGGCTCGCCCTCGCCACCATGATGGCGGGCGCCATCCTCATTGTCGCCGGCCTGATTCGCGTCGGCGCCTGGATCAAATACATTCCGGAGCCCGTGGTCACCGGTTTCACCGCCGGCATCGCCGTCATTATCTTCGCCAGCCAAATCCGCGACTTGCTCGGCCTTTCAATGGCGGAAGTGCCAGCGGACTTCATCGAGAAGGTCGTCGCCTTCTGGGCGGCGCGCGGTACGGTGTCCTTGCCTGCAATCGGCGTCGCACTTGCCGCGCTCGCCATCATCGTCGGCGTCAATCGCTTCTTGCCGCGTTGGCCGGGCATGCTGATCGCCGTCGCGACCGCCACCGTCGCGGTCTCGCTGTTCAACCTGCCGGTCGAAACGATCGGCTCCCGTTTCGGCGCAGCCGCGGCCACCGCCTTTCCAGAGTTCGGCGTCCCCAATTTCAGCATCGAACGCATGCAGCAGCTCTTGCCGTCGGCGCTAACAATCGCTTTCCTGGCTGGCGTTGAGAGTTTGCTTTCCGCCATGGTGGCTGACGGCATGACAGGCAGGCGCCACCGGTCCAATTGCGAGATCGTGGCCCAGGGCGTCGCCAATATCGCGACTCCGTTGTTCGGCGGCATCTCCGCCACCGGCGCCATCGCCCGCACTGCCACTAACATCCGCGCCGGTGCCCAAACGCCGTTCGCCGGCATGTTTCACGCGGCGTTCGTGTTAGTGTTCATGCTTGGGCTAGGCCCGCTGATTGCGCAAATCCCGCTCGCAAGCCTCGCCGCGGTGCTTGCGGTCGTCGCCTGGAATATGAGCGAGCGCGAGCGCTTTCGGCAAATACTGCTCGGCTTGCCCGGAGATCGCGTGGTGCTGATCGCCACCTTTTTGTTAACCGTACTTGTTGATCTAACCTTGGCGATTGAAGTCGGCGTCGTGCTCGGCGCCATCATCTTCATGCACCGTATGGCCGAGGCCGGCGCCATTGAGCGCGGGGTTTCGATGATCGAGCGCGATCAGGATGATTTCTCCCGTCCGGGTCGCGAAGCTTATCAGGCGAGGGCTGAGCTTCCGGCCGGCGTCGAAATGTTCGAGCTGCACGGCCCGCTCTTCTTCGGCGCCGCCAGCCGCCTCAACGACGCGCTCGACGCCGCCTTTCCGCCGCCGCGCGCCTTCGTGCTGCGCTTTCGCGAAGTGCCGCTCGCCGACGCCTCCGGCGCGGGCACGCTCGAACGTTTTCTCAAACGCTGCGCCGCGCACAATGTCGCCGTTGTCTTCAGTGAATTGCGCCCGAGCGTCCGCGACAGCATGGCGAAGCTCGGGCTGTTGCGGCATGTCAAGGTCGCTGACACGTACGAAGAGGCGATCGCGCTTGCAGCTGTCGCCGCCGAGAAACGCTGAGTGCATTGCGAGCGCTGACAACTGACAGGGGCGCTTGTCGGTAGCAGCGCCGCCGGCGAGGACGCTGGCGCTCCATATTTTTGCGGGATACGAGCGACTCGGTGCACGCAAAAAATGCGGGATAGATTCAGCTCAATCCCCCTCCCCTTGAGGGGAGGGGGCAGGGGCGGGGTGTAGCACCGGCGTTGGCCGCTTACGCATAAACCCATTGCCCAATGTATTTTCGCTCATTCCAAACCACGCCGCGTCACCCCACCCCTCGATCCCCTCCCCTCAAGGGGGGGGAGGCAATCCGACCGAGTGCGTGCCGTGCTAAGATGCCCGCATCGTTTCATACGGAGAGCAGTCGGTACCCTGTTCGAACTGACCATGAGACGATGCAGTTGAGCGTGAAGCGCTGATGCTTCTGGTTGGCTGTCCAAAGCTGGGCGCTTTGGCAACACAACCAGAAGGCCAAAACGGAGCTGAGCAGGAGGCGTGGCGAGCGCCAACGATCTGCAAAGCAAAGCGGAGGTAACGCAGACGCGCCGAAGCCCGCGCCAAACGCGGGAGCACGAACCGGGGATCGTTGTCGAACACGACGACCCGCACGCCATCGGCGAGCCGTCTACCTGGGTGAAAGAACCTTGGCCGCGGCGCCGATGCTTCAACAACTGCAGGGACGCGGGTTTCCGTGTCATAAGCGCCGAAACAACGGCGCATCTTCTACGACGCGCACACCCGCGTCCCTGGCTCTCCACTTTGCGCTGCTGCGCCAAGGTAATGATGCGCGGCCTTAGCCGGCCGTGGCGTCGATCAATAAGAACGCGCGCGTGGCTTCCGCGTTCATCGAGGCGCGTCCGCGCGCGATCAGTTCAGCGATGCGCGCGCCTTCGTTGCGCAGAAACTGCATCGCTTCCTGATTGGCGACCGGATCGTGCGCCAAATGCTCAGCCAAGCGCCGCGAGGCTTCCGGCGCTGCATCGAACACCGCGCGTCGCCGCGCCTGCGTGCCCGACCGGGCTCGCTGCGCGATGCGCTCAAGTCCAGACGGGGAGAACACCTCATCAAGCCGCAAGCCTGCATGCTCAATCGTCTCGACAATCGGCAATGTCGGCGAGGCCGAGCGCGGCTCGGAAATCTGCCGGCGCAAATGCGCGACCGGATCTTCGGTCTCGCGCCGCGGCGTTGGCGCCGCCGCTGGGCGCGCGCCGCCTTCATCGACGGAGGACAGCAATTCACGCCACGTCCAATCGCTGGGCCGCTCGCCGCCGCCACGCGGGCGCTCGCTCGGCCGTTCGTTGGGACGCGGGGCACGTTCGCCGAACATCGGCTCATCCCGGGCTGGTTCGCGCCGTTGGCGCGGCGGCGGTGCGCCTTCAAGCGAATCCGGCTCGTCGCGCCACGACGCGTCATAGCGGCCTTCGTCGCGTTGCGGCGCGGTGCGCGAACGGCGCGGCGCACCTTCTGTATTCTCCTCGACCGCATTGCGCGCGCCAATTGCCGCGTCGCGCGCCGCGTCGGCCGCATCGCGCAGACGCCCCAGCGCGATCGCGGCTTCACGTTCGACGTTCACCGCTTCGCCGCGAATGACTTCGGCGGCGCGCTTGGCGTCGTCGATGGCGCGATGTGTTGTGTCACGGACGGCGCCGGCGGTGGAGTTCGCCGCCAGCGACGCCGCCTCCGCCGATTGCCGGGCGGCGTCGGTGAGATTGGTCGCCTTCGCCAGCACGTCGAGTGCGTTCGACAGCGCTTGCTCCAGGCGCAGCGAAGAATCGGCGCTGGCTTGCGCTGCGTTGGAGAGCCCGTGCGTGCGGTCGCTGATCAAAGCAGCAGCGGCGCCGAACGAGGTGAGGCGATGATCGAGCGCCTGGTCCGCGGCGCGCACTTCCGCTTCGGCCTGACGCGCGGCTTCGGAAATCGAACTGGTGTGACGCGAAATGCTGTCGCCGATCGTCTGTGCGTGACCTGTGAGATCTTGCGAGATACGCAGCAATTCCTCGCGCTCGCGCTCCATGCCGACAATCATCTGATTTGCGCCGGCCTTGGCTTGGTCGCTCATCACATCGACGGCGCGCGCTTGCTTGGCGATCTGGCCTTCGACTTCCTGCAGCCGCGCCAGCGTCTGCTCCAGCGCGCGGTCGAGGGTGCTGATCTCGCCTCGAACGGTCATCGCCAATTGACGCGCGCCGTCCTCGGCGCTGCGTTCCGGATTGAGCAACCGATTGGTCGCGTCGACCAAGCGCCGCGCTTCGGCGCGGGCTTGGGCGCTATCCCGCGCGGCGAGGCCAGAGAACACCGCCATCATGGCGGGGAGAACAACGGCGGCGACGAGGGCCGCGGCTTCAACCAAAGTGAGGGACATGATGCGCTCGACACCCATCAGCGCGAAAGCGGCGGCGAGGGCGCCCAGCACCCACAGCACCGAGACGCCGATGGCGAGAAGGCCGATCATCCCGCCAGGGTCACGGGCGCGTTTGGCGTCTCGCGTGTCGCTCGTCATGAACGTGTGTCCCACCAATCTCGAAGGCGCGCACACGAGCGCGCATTCACCGATCAACGGAAACGCAAGAAGTTAGGCCATTTCAAGAGTGCAGCGCAGGATAGGCGCTAAATTAGAGGAGAGTTCAGCGATCCCGCTGCGTTTGGCAGGCTTCGCCCGCGCAAGCATCGCCGCTTGTGCGGTGCTCGACAGTGATGCCGACCCACGCCAGCGCCACTACCAGGAGAAAGTCACGAATCGCGATCAGAACGGTAAGCATCGCCCTCTACCTCAATGCAGAACCCGTATGTGCGCCTGTCCGCGCGCCGCTACAACCTCGTGTGTCCGTAATATCCGTGAAAAAGCGAAGCGAGTATTACGGGAGGCGCCACGGCTTGACGCCGGCACGGGGGACGCTACTTAGGGCGCAATGTTACAACATAACAGCGCGCGGGCCGGCAAGAAGGCGCACATCGCCCACGCGGCTGTGGTGGGCTTGCACGCCCTATGTTGCGGCTTGCCTGCCCTAGCGTTGCTGGCGGCGGCGATATCGGGCGCAACTTCCAGCGTCGCTGTGCTGGCCAACGCATTCGCCCCGATTCACGACTTCCTGCACCAGCACGAAGTTTGGATTCTCGCTGTCTCCGCCGGCCTGGTGGTCCTGGGTGGCATCCTCGAAGTGGTCTCCCGCCGGGGCGCCCACAAGCACGGTTCTCCGTGGCTGTTCTCGGTCTCAGTCGCCTGTTTCCTACTCAACGTCGGCATCATCTTGGCGCACCGCGCGATCAGCTAAGCTACCGTTTTGGCTTAAGAATATGCAGCGCCAGCGCCCGAAAACGGCGCACGGCGCCGGCCACGTCGCCTTCGCCCCAGAGGGCGCGGCGGAGCGCAAAACCCTCGAGCGCCGCCATCAAAGCTTCGGCCGCAGCGTCAGGCGGCAGAGCAGGGTAGGCGGCGCCGGCGGCCTGGGCTCGTTCTATCGCCGCCGTAACCCGCCCGCGCGCCACTTCGTCACGCGCCTTCAACGCCTTGGCCAGTACAGGATCGCGGGCCGCCTCGGCCCAAATGTCGGAGAGCAACGCCGCGTCGGCCTCGCCGTCGAACGCCTCGAAAAACGCCCGCGCCAGCTCGGCCAAGCCATCCACCAGCGCCTCGGCGCCCGCCAGACCATCCAGCGCAGCCTCGGCCTCGGCCCGGGCGTCCAGAGCGATGGCGGCGACGATGTCCGCCTTGGAGCCGAAATAACGGTAGAGCGCGCCCGGGCTGATCCGGGCTTCGCCGCAGATTTCCTCGATCGTCGTCTGCCGAAAGCCGCGCTCGCGAAAGCAATAGCGCGCCGCCTCCAGAATCTGGCCGCGGCGTCGTTCGGGCAGGGCGGGATCGGCGTGCCTGGGCATAGAATCGGCGCCAGCATAGCCGAAACGGCTTATGGTTTAGCCAATCTTCACCCCGTCCTGGCAGCGTCCCGTCAACCAATTCGGCGGAGATCGCTCCTCATGACCCATACGCCGCCAACGGCGCTCGCGAGCGCGGCCGAGACTCGTCGGCGCGAAATGCCGGCATCGGTCGCTCTGGTGATCCTGACCGGCGGCCTCGCGGCCGCGATCATGGACGGCGGCGGCGCGGTCGGCTGGGCCGCGATCATGTCGTTGCTGCTGATCCTCGACACCGAACTCTACCGCCGCCTTGATGCTGCTGACGCCAAAATGGAAGGCGGCGGCACTGTCACCGCGCTCGCGGTCTGGGCATTCGCGAGTTCGGCCTTCTACGCCGTACTGCCGGCCGCGCTCTGGCTGGACGGACAAGCTGCCGGCGCTGCCGCCGCGATGGTGCTGTGGGTGTCCGGCGTCGTTCGTCACTTCAGCCCCGGCGCTTCGGGCGCGTGGCCGATCGCCATCGCGGGAGCAACGCCGCCAGCCGTGTCGTTGCTGTTCGCGCCGCTGGTCATTGCGTCGATGTCCACTCAACCGGATTGGGGTCTTGCGCTGATCGCCGCTGTCGGCGGCGGCGCGCTCATGGCTTACGTCACACAGGCCCGCGTCAGCGCCGCTGAGGCTGAGCGGGCGCTGCGCGAGGTCGCGCGCGCAGGCGCCATGCAGAACACGCTCGCTAAACTCATCTTCGAGCACGATGCGCTGGCCGCCGTCCTGGTCGATCCGGCAGGCAAGGTCGTCGCCATCAGCAAAAATATGAGCGACGGCCTGCGCGCCGAGAACGCCATTGGCCGCAAACTCGAAGACCTGATCCGCTGGTCGCCGGATCGCTGGCGCGAAGGCTTCGCCCGCGCCATGGCTGGCGAGCATGTGCGCTACGATGAAGATGAAGCACACACGCCTGACGGCGTCCTCTGGTTTGCTTGGCAAGCGCTGCCTTGGCGCGACGAGCGCGGTGAGATTTGCGGCGTTCTCGCGCATGGCCGCGAGATCACCTCACTGGTGCAAGCGCGCGCGGCCGCGGCCGCCAACGAGCAGCGCCTCAAAATCGCGCTGCAAGCGGGCCAAAGCGTCGTCTGGGAAATCGATTTCAAGACCGAGCGCAACACTTGGTACGGCGACGCAAAGCCCCTCTACGGCCACGAGATCACCTTCGAGGAATTCGTCGGCTTCACGCCGATCCTGCACGCCGACGATCGGCCGGCGCTGGTTGAATACTTCGATGCTGTTATGGCGGGCTCCGAACGCTGCATTGAACACCGCGTCATTCGAGACGATGGCGAGATCGGCTGGGTAGAGGTGTGGGCGCGCCGTGTGCTTGGGCACGCGGGCAAGGTGCGCAAGGTCGTCATTATTTCCAAGGATATCACCGCCCGTAAGCGGCAAGAAGCGGCGTTTATCATGGCGATGCACCGCGCCGAGGAAGCGCTGAAGGGCAAGCGCGCCGTGCTCGGCGACGCCGTCGACGCAGTCGAGGCCATCGACGAAGCGGCGATCAATCTGGCCGAAATGTATGAGCGGCTCGACCGCCTGATTGCGGAAGTCGATGTTCGCGATGCGATGCTGGCCGACACGATGATGTCGCTGCGCGCCGCGCGCGAAGCAGCGGAAGCGGCCAACGTGTCGAAATCGCAATTCCTAACGTCGATGAGCCACGAGCTGCGCACACCGCTCAACGCCATTATCGGCTATTCAGAAATACTGCACGAAGAGGCGACGGCAGATGGCCGCGACACCGATATCGCCGATATCGAGCGCGTGCTTACCGCCGCGCGGCAGCTGCTGCACCTGATCAACGACATCCTCGATCTCTCCAAGATCGAAGCCGGCCGCATGGACGTGGCGGCGTCCGACTTCGATGTCGGCAAGCTCATCTCCGAAGCCGCCGCCATCGTGCGGCCGAGCGCCGAGAAGAACGTCAACACCTTGAAGTTGGAGATCGCCAACGAGATCGGCGGCGCGTCCACCGATTCGTTCAAGCTCAATCAGTGCCTGCTCAACCTGCTCGCCAACGCGGTGAAGTTCACGCAAGAGGGCGAGATCGTCATCCGCGGCAAGCGCGATCGCGCTATCGGCGGCGATTGGATCGAGATTTCCGTCACCGATTCCGGCATCGGTATGAGCGCTGATCAGCTGGGCCGCCTGTTCAATGCGTTCGTTCAAGCTGACGCTTCCACTGCACGCCGCTATGGCGGCACTGGTCTTGGCCTCGCGATTACGCGCCGGACGATGCAATTGCTCGGCGGCGACGTCTCGGCGACGAGCGCGCCGGGCGAAGGCTCAACCTTCACGCTGCGTTTCCCTGCGCATCTGCCGGCGCCGGCGGCGCCAGCGCGGTTCGACGCGGCCACGATTGCAGGGCAAGGCGGCGAGCGTGTTGTGCTGATCATAGACGACGAAGAGAGCGCGCGTGATCTCGCGGCGCGCTCGCTGATGCGGCTCGGGTTCGACGTGCGCGGCGCGGCGAGTGGCGAAGAAGGCTTGCGCATGGCGCAGGAGCTGAAGCCCAGTCTCGTGGTCGTGGACATCAACCTGCCCGGCATCACCGGATGGGATGTGGTTGAATCATTGATGGAGTCGGCGGCGACGGCCGGCACGCCGGTTATCGTTCACTCCGTTGACGACGACCGCCAGCGCGCGCTCGCGCTCGGCGCTTGCGATCTGTTGGTGAAGCCTGCCGACCGCGACGTGCTCGCGGCGGCGGCGTTGCGCTTCGCTAGAACCCACGAAATTTCCGCGCCGGCGGTTCCGGCTGTGACGATGATGACGAAGACTGCGTAAAGAGGCGGGCAAATGCGTATTCTGATTGCGGAAGATCACCCCGATAATCGCGAAATGCTGACGCGCCGGCTGGAGCGACGGGGCTACGAAGTGCATTGCGCCGAAAACGGCGCAGAAGCGGTGGAAATGGCGCAAACCTGCGCGCCGGATCTGATCCTCATGGACATCTCAATGCCGGTGATGTCCGGCATCGAGGCGACGAAGGTGCTGCGGCAGATGCCGGAGGTCGGCAAGGTCAAGATCGTGGCGCTCACCGCGCACGCGATGGAGAGCGCGCGCCGCGAGTGCATGGAAGCCGGCTGCGATGACTTCGCGACCAAGCCTGTCGATTTCGCCGGCTTGGTTGCATTGATCGAAAAATACGCCGCCTGAAACGCGCGTAGTTAATGCGCGTCAAGGTTAGCGAGAATAAATCTTACGGGGTCACCCCGTATTAGCGGCACTGCAACCATCCCATCGTAAATTCGATGGCTGGTATGGTGGGATAGGGGCCAGGGGAAAGCATGTCCTCGGCGCATGGCGAAGACGGCGCGTCCGCTGCGACGCGCCTCGGCCGCATTCTCCTGGTCGACGACCAGGCGCAGAACCGTGACATGCTCGGCCGCCGTCTGGAGCGCCGCGGCTACGAAGTCGTGCTCCGCGAAAGCGCCGTCGGCATCGAAGACATGATCGAAGCTGAAGCGATCGAATTGGTTCTGCTCGATTGGATGATGCCGGACCGCTCCGGCTCCGATGCGCTCATCGGCATTCGCGCCCGCTACGACGCCGAACACGTGCCCGTTATCGTCGTCACCGCGCTCGACGATGGCGACATCGTTTCCAAGGCGCTCGAAGGCGGCGCCAACGATTACATCACCAAGCCGATTGATCTGCGCGTGCTGACGGCGCGGGTGAAAGCGCAACTCGACCGCCGCCAAGCGGTGCTTGATCTCGACGCCATCCGCAACGATCTCGAACGCACGGTGCAGGAACGAACGCACGAGCTGGTCACCGCCAACGAAACGCTGTCGGCTGAAATCGGCGAGCGCGAAGCGGCGGAAGCTCGGGCCCAGTCGTTGGCGCGCCACGATCCGCTGACGGGTCTCGCCAACCGCCGCCACTTCCTGGAAGAACTCGAACGCCGCCTTGCGCTGGTCGGTCAGGAAGAGACGGCGTTCGCGCTGATGTTCATCGATCTCGATCGCTTCAAGCCGATCAACGACGTGCACGGTCACGCCATCGGCGATCAATTGTTGCAGGTCATCGCCACCCGCCTCAATGGCTGCATCCGCGACGACAGCTTCTCGGCGCGGCTCGGTGGCGACGAATTCGCCATTCTGCTCGAAGGCCCCAGCGGGGGCGAGGGTGTTGCAGCGGCGGCGCGCCGGGTGCTGCATGAATTGTCGGCGCCCATTCTGGTCAACGGGTTGAAGCTTACGGTGGGCGCGTCCATCGGTATTGCGCTCTGCCCGGAAGACGGCCGCACCGCCGCCGATCTCCTGCAGCGCGGCGACGCCGCCATGCTGCGCGCCAAGGAAGATCGCGGCGCATACAAATTCTTCGATTCCACCATCGACGAAGAAATGAAGTCGAAGGCGGCGCTCGAAACCGAATTGCGCTCCGCCATTCCGAACGGCGACATCATTCCGTATTTCCAACCGGTCGTGCGTCTCGATGGCGCCGAACTCGCTGGCTACGAAGTGCTTGCCCGCTGGCCGCACCTCACTCGTGGCATGATCTCGCCGGTGCAGTTCATCCCCGTCGCCGAAGACGCGGGTCTAGTGGATGCGATGTTCTGGGCGCTTCTGGCGCAAGCCTGCCGCAAGACGCTCGATGTGCCGGGCGATTTCATCCTGGCGGTCAACATTTCGCCCAGCCAGGTGCGCGATCAATGGTTTCCGGAGAAGGTGTTGCGCACGCTGCGCGAAACCGGCTTTCCGGCGCACCGTCTCGAAATCGAGGTCACCGAAAGCGCCATGATCGGCGACGTAGCGCGGGCGAAGTCAGCTTTGATGTCGCTGAAGAACCAAGGCGTGCAGATCGCGCTCGACGATTTCGGCACCGGCTATTCGTCGCTGTTTCTGCTGCGCGAATTGCCAATCGACAAACTGAAGATCGACCGTTCGTTCGTGTCGCGGATCCTCACCGATCGTGAAAACGCGACCATCGTCGGTGCGCTGGTTGGGTTGGGCAAAGCGCTCGGGCTGAAAGTGACGGCCGAAGGCGTCGAAGACGAGGCGACCGCGGAAGCGTTGCGCGCGATGGGTTGCGAGTTCGCACAAGGCTTTCTCTACGGCGCCGCTACGCCGCTGCCATCCTATGTGTCGCCGCTGATGGCGGCGGCCACGCTGGCTCAGGCGGCCGCGCGGTAAGCGAACCAAACATTTGGCTCGACATATCGGCCGACGCCATTTTGCAATTCGATCGACACGGGGACGAGGGCGCCATCGAGCGCGTACTCGCCGGTTTCATCAAAGGTGCGGCCCGTCCACATTTCCCAAAACGCCACCGGCTCCTCGACCACCATCGAACGCGGCGCCGGCTTAATCAGCTTGCCGCCGGCGGCGGCGTGGCTGCGCAGCCAGGGATCGAACAGGCGGCCCTTGTCGTCGGTCCAGCCCATGTACTCCTCCATCGGGATGAAGGGATGGCGGTGCTTCTCGGATGGCCGCACGGGCGCAATGACGCCATCGAGGCCCTTGCGCTCGGCGAGGGCGCGGAATTCGTCGATCATGCGCCGAGCCAAGCCCTTGCCGCGGTGCAGGCCAGGCACCGAGATCGCCAGTGCGCCAAGTGCGTTGCGGCGTTGACCATTAGCGTTGGCGGCGGATTCAACGATCCAGTCCCAGCCTTCGGGCGGCAAATTGTCGAAGTCGCAAGCGAGCGGCACGCAATTGCCGACGGCGACGGGGTATCCGGTCGCCTCGTCCACCAGGCACAGCTGGCAATCGGCATGCTGCTCAAGCAGCTGCTCGTAGAAGGAAAAGTGCGCCCGCGTGAAATTCAGAAAGCCAAGCGCGCCCCAGGCCGCTTGTTCGATCGCCATGGCCGCTCTGCGCAGCTCAGGGCTGTCGGCGCGCGTTTTCACCACGTACCGCGTCATGTTTCACCCGAGAAACTTGTTAACCAATATTGGGCCTACACTTGCGTGCAGCCAACTTTGTCCTCGCCCAGTGCGAGTTCCCTAATAAAGCGTAAATCGAAAAAGAACAAGCCTGAAAGTGTATTTACCTTTATTAACAGACTGTTCCGGCACGGCTTAGCCTTCGTGGTTACCAAAGTATTCCAAGCCCAGATTTCTTCTAAAAACGGTATTTACGTAACAATGTGTTCGCACTGGTTGTGCGAATATTCTGCCTATTGATGTAATATCCTGGTTTACCTTGGCTTAAGCTATGACGACTGATGTCTCCCGTACGGATCTATACAAGAACGATCTGAGCCGCCTGACCGCGGTCATCGCGGGCGCGCTGATGATGTTCGGCACGCTCCTCGTCGTGATCGTCGCCTATGCGGGCTTGTCGGCGAACGAAACCGCGGTCGTGCGCGAGCGCCAGCTCGTTGAAAACGCGCTAGATCAAAGCGTTAGCCAAGTGCTCGACCAGCAGAAGGCGATCGCCTGGTGGGATGACGCCGTCATCGCGGTGACTGGTCAGCCAGATGTGGAGTGGCTAGAGACCAATATCGGGCTCTTCTTCTTCGAGACTTACGGTCATGACGAAATCATCGTCATCGATGGCGACAATCGCCCCGTCTATTCCAACGTGAACGGCGAGTTATCGGACGCGGCAGCCGCGTACATCCGTCACGAGGCGGTGTTCGATCAGATCGTGGCCGAAGCCCGCAGTGGCGAGAGCGCTCTGCGTAGCCGCGATACCGTGTTCGCTGAAAGCCAAGGCAATTACAGCTCGTTGCTCGGCGCGAGCTTCGCGCAATGGGCAGGCCATATCATGCTGGTCGACGGGGAGCCGGCGGTCGTCGCCGTGCTCTCGATCGTTCCCAATCTTGACGCTGAGTTGCTGCAGGGCGCGCCGCACCTTCTGATCAGTGTAGTGAAGCTCGATGAGGGCTTCATGGCTGATGTCGGCAACTCGCTCTTGATGCCGGATCTCTCGCTCTCAACTGGCCCGTCAACCGCGCGCGGCGTTCTGACCGAAGCGTTCGCCGCCGATGACGGGGCGCCCGCCGGGTATGTGAGCTGGACACCAAAGCGCCCCGGCCAATCTTTGCTGATGTTCGTGCTGCCAATGGTGGCGCTGGGCGTGTTGGGCGCGGGGCTACTGACGTGGCTGATGATCGGCCGTCTAAAGCGCGCCTCCAGCGACTTGGCTGACCGTGAAGTCGAGTCCCGTCATCAAGCCTTGCACGACTCGCTGTCGGTCCTGCCGAACCGGCACAACTTTGTTCAGCGCCTGCAAGAGAACCTCGACGATCTGGTTCAATCGCGAAATAATGGCCGGGTTGTCGTCGCCTATATCGACGTCGACCGCTTTAAGGACGTCAACGACACCATGGGCCACGCCGCGGGCGACGCGCTGATCATGGCGGTCGCTCGTCGTCTGCAGGGTTATATTGGTTCGGAAGACTTCCTTTCTCGCTTTGGTGGCGATGAGTTCGCGGTGATGCGGCGCTCGTGCGATGCCGACGCCGCAAGCCGCTTAGCTGAATGCCTGCGCAGCGCCTTTGAAGAGAGTTTCGACGTCTACGGTCAACACGTCCGAATGACCGCTTCGATCGGCTTGGCGCAAGCGCCCGACCACGGCGCCTCGCCACAAGAATTGATGCGCCACGCCGACATCGCGCTCTACCAAGGCAAGAACCAAGGCCGCGACCGCGCCATGCTGTTCTGCGCCGAAATGGCCGCGGAAGTGGAGCAACGCCGAGAGATCGAGCTTGAACTGCACGCGGCAATCGAAGCTGGCACGCTCAATCTCTACTATCAGCCGGTGATTTCCTGCGCGCAGGGCAAGGTCTCGGGCCTAGAAGCGTTGCTGCGCTGGAAGCACCCCACTAAGGGTGACATCTCGCCGGCGCTGTTCGTGCCGATCGCGGAAGAGGCGGGGCTGATGCCCGCACTTGGCGCCTTCGTGCTGGAACGCGCTTTTGAAGAGGCGAAACGTTGGCCGGATCTGGAGATCGCGATCAACCTGTCGCCAGTGCAATTCCGTCACGTCGATCTTGTCGATCTGCTGGAAAGCCTGGTGCGCAAGCACAACGTCAACCCGCGCCGCATGATCTTGGAAGTCACCGAAGGCGTGCTGATGGAATCGACGGACCGCAACCGTCAGATCCTCGACACCATCCGTGGACTCGGCTTCAAGATCGCGCTGGACGATTTCGGCACCGGGTACTCGTCGCTGCGCTATCTCTGCGATTTCCGTTTCGACAAGATCAAGATCGACCGCGCCTTCGTGACTGGAATCCACGAGCGTAAGCGCGCCATGACTATCATTCAGTCGGTGGTGACGCTCGGCCGCGGCCTTGGTATGGATATCGTCGCCGAGGGCGTCGAGACGGAAGCCGAGGCATCGGTAATGCGCTTAGTCGGCGTCACCGAGTTGCAGGGCTTATTCTTTTCGCAAGCAGTGCCGGCTAACGAAGTTGCCGCGCTTATCGAGTCATTCGTCGCAAATCCGGAGACGCCGGTGTTGCGGCGTCAGGCGCCCCGCTAAATTCTTCCGGTCTGGACCTAGTCGTGCGAGAGTCGTCCAAGAGGTCGACTCATGTCCAAGGGCTCCCGTTCCAAGAACCAGGATTTTTCCTGGTCGAACTTTGATCCCGAAGCGTACGTCGAACACTATTATAGCGACCCGCATCCCGACGATGACGAGGTGCTGCGGCAGACGTGCGCCGCGCTGGCTGCGGCGGCCGGGGAGCGCGACATCGATGTCATCGATATCGGCACTGGTCCAAACCTCTTTCCACTCTTCGCCGCGCTGCCGGTTTCGCGTCGACAGACTGTTTGGGAATACGCGCCGAGCAATATCGAATGGCTGCGGCGGGAGCTGGAACGCGGCGACCTGAGAGCGCCGTGGACGCACTTTTGGGAGGTCGCGCGCGCCGCAGGATCGCGCGCCGCCCAGATCGAGCATCCGGTAAAGGCCCTCGCGGCGCGTACGGACGTCACCCAGGGCTCGATCTTCGAAGTGCCTCAACGTCAGTGGGACGCCGCAACGATGTTCTTCTGCGCGGAGTCGATTACCCAGGACCAAGGCGAGTTCGAGCGCGCCTGCGCTGCGTTCGCGGGCGCGGTGCGCTCGGGCGGGGTGGTGGCGGCAGCCTTCCTTGCCGGATCGCGGGGCTATCGCGTCGGGGAGGAGGACTACCCCGCTGTCAGTGTGGGCCCGCAAGAATTGTCCAATGCCTTCGCCGGCCGGGTCGACGACCTGCGCCTCGCCGCCATCGGCAATCGCGACGAGGAAATCCGTAGCGGCTACACCGGAATGATCTTCCTCACAGGCCGGGTCCGTTGACTCTCGCGCCAGGGGTGTGACCGGGCCGTCACGCCCCCACCGCAAGACCCGCTAAGCTCACGGTTTTCTGACGCTTCCGGAACGTTTTGGGCGTGCGTCGCACACTGGACAAAAATCCTTAAAGCCGGCATGCCAGCCCAAAGCGCCGCCCGCAAGCGGGGGCGAGTGCGGGTGAGGTATGGAGCTCTTCCGAGCTTGGCTGCGGCCGAGGGCGGAGGGTGCTCCTGGCGCCTGTGGCGCCGACGAGCTTGCGTGAGGTAAGGGGACAAAGCCGGCATGCGCATCAATAAGATTCAGCTCGCGGGATTGGCGGTAGTGCTCGCGGGCGTTACGGCGACAGGCGCAAGCGCCGAAGACGTCACCATCTCGACGGCGACGACCACGCCGCTGACGACGTCCGATCCCAATCCAGTCGCACCCGTTGCGTCTGGCGACATCACCATCGCCTCCGGCGGCTCGATCGCCGTGACGGCGGGGCAGACAGCCATCACCGTCAATACCAGCAACGACGTCAACAATAGCGGTCAGATCACCTCGAACGACGCGAGCAACACAACCGGCATTCTGCTGCAGGGGGGCAATACCGGCACGATCGTCAGCACCGGTTCGTTCTCATTGCTCGAGACCTATACCGCCGCAGACGCGGACAGCGACGGCGACCTCGATGGCGCCTTTGCGTCGGGTACAAATCGTCACGCGATCTTCCTTCAGGCTGGCCCCGCCTTCATCGGCGACATCACCGCATCGGGCGCGATTTCGGTCGAAGGCAACAACTCGAGCGGGATCACGCTCAATGGGCCGCTCACCGGCAATCTGAGTTCGTCGGGCGTCGTCAATGTGCTGGGCGACAATTCCGCCGCCTTCGTCATCAACGATACCGTCAGTGGCGATGTGTCATTGCGCGGCGGTATGACGGTGCGTGGCGAGAACAGCTCCGGCTTGGTCGTGAATGGCCAAATCGGCGGCGAGTTGATCGTCAACGGCGCGTGGTCGGTGTCCGGCTTCCACAGCGTCACCAGACCAGCGAGCATCACAAACCTCGACGCCGACGATCTCGAAATCGGTGGCGCAGCGATCGCCGTGCACGATAACGTCCTTGGCGGCATCACCATCCAAGGCACTGGCGTCGAAGACGATACTGACGACGACGATGACGGCATCACCGAAGCGCAAAGCGATGCGGACGACGACGCTTCAGCAGTCATCGCATCCTTTGGTTCGGCAGAAGCGCTGCTGATTGAAGCGGACGGATCCAACATCGCCATCGGCGCGACGTCGGAAGGCTTCGGCGTTCACGTTCAAGGCGGCGTTGTCGCTGGCGGCATCTACGACAACATCGACGCCACCGCCATTCGCATCGCGGGCGTGGGCGGGTCCACCGTCACCATCAACGACGGCATCGCCCTTGATGGCACAGTTCAGGCGACGGCCGTCAATGGTGATGCGCGCGCCGTCGTGCTGGGTGTGGATTCGATCATCTCAGAGCTTCTGGTCCGCAAGTCGGTCGCCGCCATCGTCAATTCCGACAATGTGCAGACCGCCTCCGCCATTCTCATCGAAACCGGCGCGGACCTGCCGCTGCTGACCAACTCCGGCACGATCCGCGCGCAATTGCTCGGGGAGAGCGGCGACGCGGTGGTTATCACCGACAATTCGAATACGCTGGCGACGATCAACAACACGGGCACGATCAGCGCTCAAATCTTCGCCACCGACAGCGATCTCACGGACGACATTCCAGCCCCGGCCGTTACCGGCAATGCTGTGGCTATCGACGTTTCAGCCTCCACGATCGACGTTACGCTGACTCAAACCGCTGACGTGCTTTTCACTGACGAAGACGCGACAGACGACGACGGGACTTTGCGTCCGGCAACGCTGATTCAGGGCGACATCCTCTTCGGCAGCGGCAACGACACCGTAAGCCTGTTCGCTGGGCGCATAGAAGGCGACATCGAGTTCGGCGCTGGCGTCAACGATCTGTTCGAGATCGATAACGGCGCCGTCTATGTCGGCAGCGTCACCGATAGCGATGGCGCGCTCACCATCGACGTGCAGGACGGCACGCTGCAGCATGCGGGCGGCACGCTCAACTTCACCACCGCCAACTTCAGCGCTGACTCCATTCTTGGGATCACGTTGTCGGAAGTGATTGGTGAGTCCACCTTCCTGCACTCAACCGGCGGGGTCACTTTCGCTGCCGGTGCGCAGATCATTCCCATCGTTCCCGATGGGTTGCCCGTGTCAGGCACGCACATTTTCCTCACCGCCGATGGCGGACTGACGGGCGCCGCCAACGTGACCGGTCAGGTCACCGGCGTCGGCTCGCCGTTTCTTTATCACCTCGAGATCGACACCGTTTTGGGCGATCCGGACTCGCTGCAAACCTCGTACGTGATCAAAACCACGACCGAGCTTGGCATGAGCGCCAACCAGGCCAGTGCATTCGATCCCATCATCGTGGCGCTGCGGCTCAACGACGATGCGGCGGCGGCGTTTGCTGCGTTGGATAGCTCTGACAGCTTCTTCGACGCCTACGCCGACCTGATGCCGAGCTACGCCGCCGCGTCGACAGAATTGGCCGCCACCGCGATCCAGCAATCGCAAAGCGCCACCACCAACCGGATGGCGAATACGCGTTTGCATGGCTTGGACGAGGTGTCGGTCTGGGTGCAGGAAATCGCCTACTCGCTCGATCGCACGCCGTCTTCGCCCAACGCACAGGAATTCAGCGGCCAAGGCTTCGGCGTGGCGGCGGGTATCGATGGGCCGCTCGACAATGGCGCGATGTTTGGCCTGTCCGCCTCGTTCCTTGCCTCCGAAGCCGAGGAACCGAACCGTCCAGAAGGCGAAATCTCGTCCTGGTTCGGCCAAGCGAATGCTTATCTGGGCACGGCGATGGGCCCGGTCGATCTAGACTTCGTCGTCGGTGGCGGCTTCGGCAAAATGCGCTCGCGCCGCTTCATCGAAATCGGACCGGCCTTCGAGGCGTACACCGAAGCTGATTGGTGGGCCTATGAAGGCCACGGCGCCGCCCGCGCGTCATTGCCTCTTGCGGTCACCGAGACCTTCATCATCACGCCGCAAGCGGCGCTGACCTACGTCTTCCTCAGCGAACAAAGCTACGAGGAAGAGGGCGGCGGGGCCGCGTTCGATCTGGAAGCGGACAGTGCCAATTCGCAACGCCTTTGGGGTGATGTGGGCGTCGAGTTCAGCGCGCGCTGGCGCATGCGCAGCGGCGGTTTGATCGCACCGCGGCTGTACGCCGGCTATCGCGCCAACCTGCTGGATGAGGAAGCTGAGCGGACGTTCCAGTTCGTCTCCGGCGGCTCGTCGTTCACGCTGCAGGACGAGGGTCTCGGCACTGGCGGGCCGCTGATCGGCTTCGGCATTGACGCCACCAACGGCTATTCGACCATTACGGTGGGCTATGAAGGCGAGTTCGGCGATCAAATTGACCGCCACAGCCTAAACGCCTCGCTCCGCTTCCGCTTCTAAGCTTCGGCAGGCTTCATAATCGCGCGGCGCACTTCGGTGCGCCGCGCTTTTTGCGTGGGTGTCGACTTCATCTCCGCCGCCATCGATATTGGTATTGCGAAGCGTTCGCAGTAGAGCTAACCATGCCGCGCTCGCTTGCTTGCGCGTTGCTGGATGGGGATTTCCACGTGATCACGAAGACGAAGACGCGCCAGAACGCGCGCGGCGACGGCGTATTGGCGGGTTGGCTCATGTCAACGGCGATGGGCGTGACGGCGGCGGCCGCCTTTGGCGCGCCGGCTATGGCGCACGAAGCCGATGGCGACGTGCAGCAGACCATCACCGTCATCGGCGAGCGCGGCGACGACGAAGTGGCGTCGCCGAAATCCACCGCGCCGTTGCTCGACACGCCGATGACGATATCGATCATTCCCTCGGAAGTCTTCACCGACCAAGGCGCACGCAACTTGACCGATGTGCTGCTGAACACGCCGGGCATCACCTTCAACGCCGGCGAAAACGGCTTCTCCACCGGCTCCTCCAACTTCAGCATGCGGGGCTTCGATACGTCCGCGAACATCTTCATCGACGGCGCGCGCGATTCCGGCCCCTACAGCCGCGACGCTTTCAATATTGAACAAGTCGAAGTCGTGAAGGGACCTGCGGGCGACAACGGCCGCGGCGGCGCCGGCGGCTACGTTAACATCGTCACCAAGACTCCGAACGAAGAAGCCGCGTACAGCGCGGCGGTGAGCTATGGCTTCGACGAGTACGATTCCCTCGATCGCAACCGCGTGACGCTCGATCTCAATCAGCCGCTGTCGCCGACGGCGGCGGCGCGTCTCAACGTGCTGTGGGAAGATAGTGGCGTGCCGGGACGCGCCGTTGCCAGTCGCAATTCGTTCGGCCTCGCGCCGTCGATCGCGTTCGGCATCGGGACGGACGATCGCTTTTTGTTGGCGCTTCAATATGTCGAACAGCGCGACGTGCCGGACTGGGGCGTCCCCGCCGCTCTCATCGAAGGCATGCTCAATTACGATCCGACCCTGGTGTCGGGCGAGGACCATGACTCGCTGCGCGACGTCTATTACGGCCTCGCCGCCGATTTTGACGATGTCGACTCCGCTGTCGCCCTGGCGCGCTACGAACACACGTTCTCGCCGTCGCTGGAATTTTCGAGTCAGTTGCGCGTGTCGCAGACCGATCGCTTCGCCGCATTCACGGTCCCGTCCGGCTATGCGACGGCGACCGATCTGGTGACAACGCAGCGCCAAGCCTATTCGCGCGAGAATGAATCCGTCTCGTGGCTGAACAACCTGAGCGCCACCTTCGATACCGGCGACGTGCGGCACCGCGCCGCCTTCGGCATTGAGTATTCGCGCGAGCAGGCCAACGCCGATGCGTTTGCAACGCAGACCAATCCGGGCGGCGCGACCCAACCCCTCGCCAATCCCGATCCCTACCGCGCCGGCGCTTTCACCGGCACGCCGACCGAAAGCAGCGAAGTGCGCGTCAACACCATCGCAGCCTACGCTTACGACACGGTCACGCTCTCGGAGCGCTGGCAGATCACGGGCGGTCTGCGGGTGGAGCAATATGACGTTGAGATCGACAGCGTGACGAGCGGCGGCGTGCCGACGGGCGTCGATGGTCTCAGCATCTCCGAGACGACATTCGCCGGCCGCATCGGCGTTGTTTACAAGCCGGCTGAGAACGGTTCGATCTATGCCGGCGTCGGCATCTCGCCGCAGCCGCCGGCGTCGTTCCTCTCCACGTCAGACATTTCGCGCGGCGGCGACAACAGCTTTCCAGGCTACGCTGCTGGCCTCAACAGCGAAGACGCCGATGTACAGGAATCGATCAACTTCGAACTCGGCACGAAGTGGGATCTGTTCGGCGATCGTCTGATGGCGACGGTGGCGCTGTTCCGCACCGAACGCCACAACGTCGCGATCAGCGGCCGCACCGGCACGCTGACCACCGATCCGATCACGCTGCAAGGCTATGGCGAGCAAATCGTGCAGGGTCTGGAGTTGGGGCTCTCGGGTCAGATCACCGAGGAATGGGCGGTGTTCGCCGGGGCGCTCTTCATGGAAAGCGTGCGCCAGCACAGCGCCGAACTTGATCTCTATCGCTGCCGCGCGCAGCCGGGCGATTACGGCGCGGCCAACCCCGCCGCCTGTAACGCCACGCACGCCACCAATGGCGACGAACTGGCGTTCACGCCAGAATTCAGCGCCAGCTTCTGGAGCACCTACGAATTGCCGTTCGGGCTAACCGTCGGCGGCGGCGTTCGCTATGTGGGCGAATCCTATGTCGGCCGGCCGGACGATGCCGAGCGCATCATCCCGAACAACGACGCCAACATGCTGCCGGAATATTGGGTCGCCAACGCGATGCTCGAATATGAGCTGACGCCGAATGCCACCGTGCGCCTCAACGTCGATAACCTCACCGACGAATTCTACGCCGCCTCGACCACTTGGTCGGCGCAGCGTGTGTCGTTGGGCTCGGCCCGCTCTTTCCTGCTGAGCTTGAACCTGCGGATGTGATAGGCAAGGCGCCATGCTTGTCGCCATCCCTGATGTCTTGACGCCAGCGCAAGTGCGCGAGGGCCGCGCGCTGCTGGAAGCGGCGGATTGGGTGGACGGCCGCGTCACCGCCGGCCACCAGGGCGCGCACGTCAAGCAGAACCGGCAATTGCCGCAAGCCAGCGAGGCTGGGCGCAAGCTGGGGGAGACCATCCTGGCGGCGCTCGGGAGCAACGCGCTGTTCATGTCGGCGGCGCTGCCGCTGCATGTATTGCCGCCGACCTTCAACCGTTACGGGGCCGGCGAAGCGTTCGGCAATCACGTTGATGGCGCCATGCGCTTTCTGCCCAACGGCCAGCGCATGCGCACCGATCTCTCGTGCACGTTGTTCTTCAGCGCGCCGGATGAGTATGACGGCGGCGAGTTGGTGATCGACGATGTGTTCGGCTCAAAGAGCGTGAAACTCCCGGCCGGGCACATGATCGTCTACCCATCGACTAGCGTACACCGCGTCACGCCGGTGACGCGCGGCGAGCGCCTCAGCTCATTCTTCTGGCTGCAGAGCATGATCCGCGACAACACCCAGCGCGCCACATTGTTCGACATGGATGTGGCCATCCAGCGCCTCGGCGCCGAGCAGCCGACGCATCCCTCCGTCGTCCAGCTCACGGGTGTCTATCACAACCTGCTGCGCATGTGGGGCGAGGTCTAAGCTGCTCCGGCTGGCGCTTCGCAGGCGTAATCGCGGCAAAATGGCCGTGTGGCGCGGCTAGGGTCGCGGTACGTTCCGCTGGACAGGGTGGCTAAATCGCCCTAGACGCCACGCCTTCCGCGAGGAAACGGGTGATTAGCTCAGTTGGTAGAGCAGCTGACTCTTAATCAGCGGGTCACAGGTTCGAATCCTGTATCACCCACCACTTCGGGACGAGCGCCAAGCCCGCGGCAGATCACGCAATGCAAATCAGCGCGCAAAATCGCGTTGGATGCGGGCGATGTAGGCGATGTCGTATTTCTTTGAGCGCTCGCCGGTGACGCCCCGCACGAGGCAACGGTCGCCCCACGTATCGATCGGCTCCTGTACCTCGAAGCCGACATCCTTCATCTGCGCTTTGATGCACGCGACGTTGGGGGCCCAGAAATTGGTGAGATCGTCGTTTAGTTCGTCAGCGGCGATGTAGCGCGCGAGCGGCACGTCGACGCCGAAATCCTCGACGTACGATTCCACGAACACGACGCCGCCGGGCCTCATCAATTTGTAGAGGATGTCGAGCGCGCGCGCGATGTCCGGTAGGTGATAGATAACGCCAAGGCACAGGACGTAGTCGAACGTGCCGAGATCGGGCAGATCGTAAATGTTAGCGTGGCTGAACGGAATCGGCTTGCCGTAGAGCTGCTCCATAATCGCAAAGCCGGTGGCGGTCTTGTCGCGATAATCGACGGCGTGAACGTCTGCGCCGCGTTTGTGCAGCTCGCGCGCGAAGTAGCCGTTGGCGGCGCCAATATCGAGCACGCGTTTGCCGGTGAGGTCGTGCGGCAGCGCTAACTTGTTCAGCAGAAAGTCCGGCTCGTACTCACCCGGCGTCATCACGCCAGGAAAAATCTCGAAGCGGTGATGCCATAGCCGGGACGCGACCAAAGCTCGCGCTTCATCTTCGGTTATGGCCTGCGCATTTGTCATGGTGCGGTCTTACTCAAGGGCGTGCGGCTTGTCCAAATCGCTCCGGTTCCATGCTGGACTCGCGGGCCGGCCGGAAAAAGGGCATGAAACGACGTAGCGCGGCGATTGCGGCGGAGGAGGCGACATGAGTGGCTTTGCCTGGGCGCTGGCGGTTTTCGTGCTGATCCATGTCGGCATATCCGCCACCGGAGCGCGGACGGCATTGGTTGGCCGCATCGGCGAGGGGCCGTACAGAGCGGTTTTTTCGCTGGTTTCGCTGGGCCTCTTGGCTTGGCTTATCCAGAGCTACGGGGCGATGCGGGGCGATCCGTTCGACCCGCTCAACGAGGGTCTGTGGGCGCCGCCGACGTGGCTGGCTTGGCCGTCCTTCGTGCTGACGTTCCTGGGCATAAGCTTGGCGGTTGCCGGCGTACTGACGCCCGGCCCGACCTTTGCCGGCTTTGAGACGCGCGGTCTAAAGCGGGCGGAACCGGCGTACGGCGTGCTTCGCATTACCCGCAATCCCTTCCTCTGGGGCGTGGCGCTGTGGGCGGCGGGGCATTTGCTGGTCAACGGCGAGCGCTTTGCGGTGATGTTGTTCGGTGCGCTTGGCCTGATGGTGATCTTCGGGGCTCGATCGATCGACCGCAAAGGCCGGGCACGCAACGCCGAGGGCTGGGAGGCGTTCGAGGACGCTACTTCCAATTTGCCGTTCGCGGCGATTGTTCAGGGGCGAAATCGCCTGGCGCTGGGGGAAATCGGCTGGCGCGGGTTGGCCGGCGTCGCCGTGACGCTGATTATTGTGCTGGCGCACGAGCGGCTCTTCGGCGCGCCGGCGTTCTAACTCGGTTTTAAGACCGAAGGCGGAGAAGGGCTGCATGATCCTCGACCGCGCCCATTTCGACATGATGACCGCAGGCGACCGCGCGTTGCAGCTGGAAGTGCTGGGCCTGTTCCGGGCGCAGGTTGACGGCTGGCAAGCTGCCTTCCGGGCCGGCCAACCGTGGCGCGATGCGGTGCATACGCTGAAAGGATCGGCCCGTGGCATCGGTTTTTCGGCACTGGCGCTCGCCTGCGAGGCTGCCGAGGAGGCGGCTGAGAACGAGACCGCTGCCGTCCTAGCGGGCGTTCGTAGCGCGCTAGATGAAGCGCTAACCGAGTTGGAGCAATTCGCCGCTGCGGCGGCGTGAGCTTTTCGCGCTAGGCTGACCGTCATGGCCGCCGAATTTTTCACCCAGCGCTTCCCCGTCGACGCCGCCGACATCGACGAACTCGGGCACGTCAACAACATCGTCTATCTCCGCTACGCCCAGGACATCGCCATCGCGCATTGGCGCGCGCGTGCGACGCCTGAGATGATCGCGTCCTACGTCTGGGTAGTGATGCGTCATGAAGTGGACTATCGCGCGTCTTTGATGCTCGGTGATGAGGCTGAGGTGCGTACGCGCGTCGACGATGCGGCGCGCGGGCCGGCGCGTTTTGTCGATATCTACAAAGCGGGCTCGGAAAAACCGGCGGTTCAGATCAAGTCGAACTGGTGCCTGCTCGATGCGGCAACGCGCCGGATAAAACGCGTGCCGCCGGATTTGATCGCGCGTTTTTCGTAAGCGCTCAGAATTGCGGGTGGTTCGGGTCGGGCGCTTCCGCCGGAAGTCCGCTTAGCACGTTGCGAATTTCGCCGAGGCGCTCGTAGGCGAGAAAGGCGAGCATGAAGAGCTCGCATAGGAAACGCCAGTACACGAACGCAACCGCGCACACTGCCGGCGCCGCCAGCAACTGCATCAGGCCGCCGCCCATGTTGCCGCCCGCGAATGAGAACACCGCCGTTAGCAGCGCAAAGACGCCGCCCAGAACGATGAACACCGCGCCCACGTAATAGACGATTTTCACCAAGCTTGGCCCGAGCAGGCGGTCGAAGTTCAGCAGGCTCTTCACTATCGATGTCATCGGCGGCCCCCGCGAATCGCGTCTGCCAAATCGATCACAGCGGGTGGCCGCCGTCCACGATCAGGGCTGCGCCAGTCATGGGTGAGTCGTCCGAAAGCAGCATGCCGATCAGGCGCATGACGTCCTCTTCAACTGAATACCGCGCCATCGGGGTTGGCATGTGCGAGAGCGTGTCGAAAGCGATACGCTCGCTGCCGCCTTCGCGCACCAGGTCGTTGAAGCGCGGCACGTGCGCCCAGGCGGTGGTCTCGCCCGGCGCGACCAGGTTGATGCGGATATTGTCGTGTGCGCCTTCTAGGGCCGCGGCGCGCACCAATTGCAGCAGGTTGAAGTCGGCGGTGCGGGTCTCGCTTGGAAGTGCGTCGGCCCCGCCGGTGACGATGATGGCGCCGCCGCTCATGTTCAGGTGCATCAGCGGCATCAACGCGCGTAGCGAGAAGAACGCGCCGTTCAAATCTTGTGGAAGCTTGCGCCCCCACTGCACCAGATCGCTCGCCGGCGCTGGCGGCGGATCGGCGCTGACGATCGCCCAATCGAGCCGCCCGTACTGCGCCTTGATGAATGCGCCGGCTTGCGTCCAGCGATCTTCGTCGGCGACGTCGAAGGCGAGGGTAGACAGGCGCTCGGGTGTGACGCCGCGCCGTTCCAATTTGTCGGCCACCGCTGACAGCGCAGCCTCATCGGTATCGATCAAAATGAGCCCTCCGGTGGACCGGCTCGATAGCGTCCGCGCGCACATCGCACCCATGCCGCAAGCGGCGCCCGTGACTAGGGTGACGGGATTTAGGCGGTCAGTCTCCATGCCTTTTATAGGCCATGCGCCGGCGCCTGTTTCAACAGACATCGCCACGCCGGGCCGCGTGCGCTATATCGCCGTTCGATGACCCGTTTTGCTCTTCAGTTCGGCCAGACGCAGTCCGGCCTCACCTATCTCGAGCGGATGACCGCGTATGGGGTTTGCGCGCGCGGCGAGGCGAATATCGCCATCGTTCAGATCGGCAAGCGCGCGCCTTACGAATTCGACCTTCCCGGCGGCGGCATTGAGGCCGACGAGGAAGAAGCGGCGGCGTTGATGCGCGAGTTTCAGGAGGAAACCGGCCTCACCGTATGGCCGACGCGCGTGATCGGCCGTGCCGGGCAATTTTGGATTAACAAGACCGAGCCACGCAACTCACTGGCTACATTCTACGAAGTTGAGTTGTCCGCATCTGACAGCAAGCCGACAGAGCCTGATCACGCCCTGGTGTGGATGAGTCCCCACGATGCTCTGCAGAAGGTGCGCCACGAAGCCCATAGTTGGGCGATCCTGCATTGGCTGCGGGGGCGGCGCGGACCCTGATTAGTCTTCGTCGTCGCGGTTGCGCAGCGGATTGAACGCGCTGAGGCGCTCCATGAAGGTCGCATCGCGAATTTCCGGCGCCTCGTAATGACTGATGTCCAGCATCTCCGGCGACGACAGTTCGATCGGTGCGAAGCGAGGTGTTGTGATGCGGCGGAATTCGAGATCTTCGATCGATGCCGGCTCGATAACATCGATGGGCCCGCCGATGCCGACGTCCGCGCTGTCGTCCACACTCGCAAAACTCTGCTCAACCGGCTCGATCTGTGGCATCGGTATCTTAGTGTCGTTCAGCCCAATCATGAGCACGCCGCCGACCGCCGCAATGCCAGCGAAACCCGCAGCGAAGACTGCGCGCTTGGACGGCGCTCTGGCTGGCTCGAACGCTTGCAATCGCTCGGTCAGTGCGTGCCAAGCGCGGCCGCCGCGCTCGCCCCGCCATGTCGCGAAATCAATCACCGGCGCTTTGCGCGTGCTGCGCGGCCAACCTGGCGCACGCGCGATTTCGATTAATCTCGCCGACGGAATTTGGCGCGACCATTCGAGCATGTAGTGCTGGCTCGGCGCGTTGGCCGACCAGATTAGCACCACCGCGTCCTGCGAGGTCTTTGCGCTCTGGAGATCGGCGATGGACTGGCGCCCGTAGCTCACGCGCACCGCATGCTCCTCAGCTTCGAGCAAACGCGTCAGCGTCTCCGCCACTTTCACGGCGTCATGCGTACAGACTATGTGGATGCCGATCATTGGGGGCCGTCGTAAAACTGAAATCTGCTTTAGCATGGCGCGTCGCGTGCGCACCGTGGGCACAACACGGCGCTGTGCATAAGTAGCGTCCTCCAGACAACCGTGGCGCCAACAGGGCGCCTCGAACAAGTCGGGAACCGTTTCGCGAGCGAAGCGCCTAGCGCGAGACGAATGCGCGGCGCGCGCGACCGTCGCTCTCCTCTAGCATTACGCCGCCGCAATCTTCGTTGTGAATTTCGAGGGAACTCCTATTCTGCCCCGGCTGCGCGGGGGCGACCTCCTGGCCGCTCGTTCTGGGTGACCGCGCCTGAGTTGAGGGGAAAACCAACAATGGATCCGACAATCCTGGCTTACGTCGTGCAGGCCGTGGGCGGCGCGATCGCTGGCAATATTCTAGGCGCGTTGACGCGCGGCGGCGCTGGCATCGCCGGGCGCACCATTATCGGCGCGATCGGCGGCGTGGCGATGGGCTATGCGGCTGCAAACGTGTCCGCTGTGGGCGAGATTGCCGCCAACTGGTCTGACCTGATGCCGGACGATCCGGTTATGTCCGGTCACATCTTCAACGCTGTGACTGGCGGCATCGGCGGCGCCATTCTCGGCCTCATCGGCGGCCTGCTGATCCGCGAAAAGCACTAAGCCGCTTTAGAGATCGCGATACACGAGCGACAGAAACTGCGCGTCGGACCATTGGCCCGGCGCGCCTGTCGTTCGCGACTGCCGCACGATCACCAAGCCTTCGGCCGGTGAGATGTAGAGCCGCTGACCGCCATCGCCCGCCGCCATCGCCAAGTCCGCCGGCGCCGGAGAAGAGCCGCGCCACAAATCCGTATCTACGCCGATATCCTCGCGCGAGCGGCTCGGGGCCGCGAGCCACACGCCAAAGCCGGCGCGGGCTTCGGCGAACGAGCCGCGCATCGCTTCGCGCAAAGCATTGTCATCAACCAATTGCTGCGCCCTCCACACACCTTCGCGCCGGATGAGTTCGCCCACCAGCGCCCAACTGCGCGCTGAAATGGCTACGCCCTCGTCAAAGCGTGGCGCGCCATCCGATCCGCGGGCCCAGCCGATCGGCACGCACCCCGCCGGCAGCAATGTTCGCGTGGTCAGCCAGCGTGCCGGATCAGGCTCGCGGCCTCCAGCTGCAAGTTTGCGCCGTGCGATCTCGGTAAACAAAACATAGGGAGCAGCGTCATTGCGAAAGCGCACGCCGGGCGGATCGCTGGGCTCTAGCGCCATCGCCGCGGCGAGCGAACGCTCGCCGTTGCGTTCGAACGCAATGCCGCTCGCGCCGCTGAGCAAGGAGCGCATCGAGATCGTGCTCTTCACCGGATGCGCCCCCCAATCGCCGAGCGTGAGCGCCACCGGTTCGTCCAGCGTCATCAGCCGGTCTTCGACCAGCGACGCCGCCAGCAGCGGCGCGAACACGCGGCTGCCCGTTCCGATCGGCAGGCGCGCTTCGGCATTACCGCCAGCGTAATCCTCGGTCAGCACCACGCCATTGCGCGCAACTAAGAATGACGCGCCATTGCGTTGCCGGCTGTATGCGACCGCCTCGCCAAAGCGCTGCGCCGGCTGCGCGCGCGCCAGTTGCGCCGTGGAGGCGCTGACGACGCTGCATGCGGCTGTTGCTACTAGGAACGCGCGGCGGTGCATCCGACTCCCCGTGGTGCAAAGCGCATTGTCGTGAAAGTGAACCAAACCGACAAGCGGGGCGTACCTAAGCCCATGCGTTATCTTGTTATTGCATTCGCGGCCCTGGTGGCCTCTTGCGGCACAAACCCGGTCTATCGGCAGAGCAACGACCCGCTCCAGGTCGCCCCTATCGACCAGGCGCGCTATCTCGGCCTCTGGCACGAGCAGGCGCGGCTGCCAAACAGCTTCGAGCGGGGATGCGTCTACGTCACCGCCGAATATGGCCAGCGCGAGGTCGGCCGAATCTCCGTGGTCAATAGCTGCCGGGAGGAGAACGGCAGAAACCGCGTTGCGCGCGGGCAAGCTCGCCCCACAGGCGCGCCCGGCGAAGGCAAGCTCGAGGTGAGCTTTTTTGGACCCTTCTGGGGCGATTATTGGGTGCTCGAGCGCGCTGACGATTATACCTGGAGCATCGTCGGCGAACCTGGCGGGCGCTTCCTCTGGGTGCTGACGCGGGCTGAAACAATCACCCCGGCGGAGCGCGCTGAGTTTGAGCGGCGCGTTAGCGCGCTCGGATATCGACCGGCCGATTTAGTCTGGCGTAGTTGAACGTTACTTGCCGCGCGTGGTCTCAGCGCCAGCGCCGATATCTTCGATCGGCACACTGACTTCGACTGTCTGATTGCCGCGCCGCAGCGTGAGGTCGATGTTGGCGCCGACGCCGAGGCGATCGAGTGCGTTGGTGAGGTCGGTGAGGCGGCGCACCGGTTGGCCCTCCGCCGCAACAATGACATCGCCCAACACGCCGCGCTGCGGATCGGTGCTGCGCAAGCCGGCGCGGGCCGCGGGCGAGCCGCTGGCGGTCTCCCATACCAAAACCCCTTCGACTCCGAGCCGTGTCGCGATCGCTTGATCGGCCGCCATGACGCCGATGCCGGCAATCGGCGCGCGTCCATCAGCGATGAGTTGCGGCACGACGCGAGCGACCGTGTCGATCGGCACGGCGAAGCCCAGGCCGGCATAGGCGCCGGACGGCGAATAGATCGCCGTGGTCACGCCGATGACGCGGCCGGCGCTGTCGAGCAGGGGGCCGCCGGAATTGCCGGGATTGATGGCGGCGTCGGTCTGAATCACGTCGGCGATCTCGCGGCCTTCTTGCGTCGGCAATTGTCGGCCTAGTGCGCTGACGATGCCGGAGGTGATGGTGCGGTCGAACCCGAACGGGTTGCCGATGGCGAACGTCGCCTGGCCGACGCGGAGGTCGGCCGATGTGCCGATATTCAGCGGCGGCGCGTTCGGCCGCGTCGCCAAGCGCAATACGGCGATGTCGTATTGTGGCGCACGGCCTATGACTTCGGCGCGCACGTCTTCGCCGCCCGGGGTCCGCACGAGGATCTCCTGCGCCTGCACGACGTGGTTGTTGGTGACGACGTGTCCGGCCTCGTCCCAGATAAAGCCGGTGCCGCCGCCGATCTGCTCTTGGTTGAAGCCGCCAACACTGCGGCTGATCACCAGCACGACGGAGGGCGAGACCGATTCAAAGATCGCGATCGTCGCCTGTTCGCTTTCCGCCAACGTGCCGCGCGCCTGAACCACGCGTGGATCGGCGCCGTCGGTATCAACCGCCTCAGGCGGCGGCGAGCAGGCGGCGATCAGGATCGCCAACGGCGCGGCTAGACGTAAAAAGGCTTTGAGCATGGTCACTCCCAACGGGGGAAGTTTAGGGGGTGCACCGTGCCGCGCAAGTCAGGGCGCGTGGTCGATCACTTTGGGCGCCGGCGCTTCGCCGCGGGCGCGGGTCGGTTTGCTGGTGGCCTTGTGAATGGAATAGCGCAGGAACGAAAACAAGCTGCCGCCGCTGGCCATGCCGAGCAGGTAGATCAGCGCGATCATGACCGCCAACGGCGCTGTCAGCTGCAGGCCGAGGAACGCGACCGTCACCGATTGCAGGTTCTGAAACGCGAACGTCGCGATCAGCGCCAAGAACAGGATGATGAGAGCGAGAAACAGGTAGCGCATGGCGTCAGCGCGTGCGCCAACCCTAGCGGCTCAACTCGCGCATGGCCCCGTCCAGGCCCTGGATCGTGAGCGGAAACATGCGGTCGGGGCCGATGACTTCGCGGATGAGTTGAATCGAGGGCGTATGGTCCCAATGCGCGCGCGGCGTTGGGTTGAGCCAGACGAGGCGCTCGTAAACGTCCTTCACGCGCTGCAGCCACACCGCGCCTGGCTCTTCGTTCCAATGTTCGACCGAGCCGCCGGGGTAGGTGACTTCGTACGGGCTCATGGTGGCGTCGCCGACGAACACGATGCGATAATCGCTCGGATATTTGTGCAGTACGTCCCACGTCATCGTCTTTTCGTCGTGACGGCGGCGGTTGTCCTTCCACACGCTCTCATAGAGGCAATTGTGGAAGTAGAAGAATTCGAGACTTTTGAATTCGGTGCGCGCCGCGGAGAACAGCTCCTCGCAGAGCTTGATGTGTGAATCCATCGAGCCGCCGATATCGAGCAGCAGCAGCACTTTCACCGCATTGCGCCGCTCCGGCCGCAGCACGAGATCGAGATAGCCTTCGCGCGCGCTTTTCTTGATCGTCTCGTCGAGATCGAGTTCATCCGGCGCGCCGGTGCGGGCGAATTTGCGCAAGCGCCGCAGCGCTACCTTGATGTTGCGCACGCCAAGCTCGACTCCGTCGTCGAGATTCTTGTATTCGCGCTTGTCCCAGACCTTGACGGCTTTTCGCTGCCCGCCTTCGCCGCCGATGCGGATGCCTTCGGGATTGAAGCCGCTATTGCCGAACGGAGAGGTGCCGCCGGTGCCGATCCATTTCGAGCCGCCCTGGTGGCGCTCTTTCTGTTCTTCGAGCCGCTCTTTCAGCGTTTCCATCAATTTGTCCCAGCCGCCGAGCGCTTCGATCTGCGCTTTTTCTTCGTCGGTCAGGAATTTTTCGGTCAGCGCCTTTAGCCATTCGGCCGGGATGTCGGCGCTGATGGCCTCGCTGGTGTTGTCGAGGCCCTTGAACACGTGGCCGAACACGCGATCGAACTTATCGAGATTGCGCTCGTCCTTCACCAACGCCGCGCGCGAGAGATAGTAGAACTCCTCCACGTTCGGCGCGATCGCGTCCTTCTCCAGCGCCTCCACCAGCACAAGGTATTCCTTGAGGCTGACAGGGACGCGCGCAGCGCGCAGTTCGGTGAAGAAGCGTTGGAACATTGCGTCTCTCTATAGGGCCCGCCACGCGAAGGGCAGGACGCCCCTTGGGGGCTTCGAAGTGCTATTTCTCGCCATGTCCTTTGTCGCGCGCGAACGCGACCGATGCGCCGCGCAGTTGCAGGACGCAGGCCACGAGAAATTCGTAGATACGCCGGCGATTGCGCAGTAAAAACACCATCAAGAGCAATGAGGCGGTTGTGCCGTAGGCCATCTGTTTGTGTTGATCGCTGAACTTGAAGGCGACTGTCAAAATGCCCGGCAAGTAATAACCAGCCGCTACAAACGCGAACACTTCGGCGGTGAATTGCAACTCCACCAATTCCTGGTTGGCGGCCGAAATTTTGTCGGTCGCCGCCGCAACCCTTGAGTTGGCTTCGACCATTGCCTTCGTGTGTTCGGCGGTGCTCTCATTGTAGGAGACTAGGTCCTCCGAGAGGAGGGCCGATTGCTCCTGATCAATGCGTCTGCTGAGATCGTCTAGGCGATAGCCAAGACGATCGATCTTCTCGAGCTGCCCGAACAAGTGGCGTTTGAGGAAATCGTCATAGGTCTGCCAGCCCCCGATCCGCACAATGCTAAGGTCCCTGATGGTGTGCGACAGCCGGCTCGCATAATATCGAGACTGCGCAATGCGAAAGCGAAGTCCGCCACGACAGCTGTTGAGTGCTGCTCGCAGGCGTACGTTTGCTTGATTAATCGCTTCGCGGCGTCCTTCTCTGGTCTCTGGTGTTTGTCCCGCAGTGGCGTGCGATGAACCGCCTATTGCAAGCCCGATCCTTCGAATTTCGTTGCTGCAGAAATCGATCTGGCGCGCATCGATGAGCGCGCATACGCGACTGATGCCGCTGCGATGGATGCGGAGGACGAGTCGCCCCAGCTGGTTTGAACTGGCCGCGGTGAAAACGACTTTGTAGCGCACATAGTTTGGGAGTGACCGTGGGCTCTCGCCTTCCGCTCGAAATGAAGCGGCGTAGACCGCTAATCCGTCGAGCATGCCGCACATAACGGCATTCGCTCCTTCCGGTGGGCGGGTCACATCCGCAACTGCGCTTGAGTATCCTAGGAATCGAGCGAAGTAGCCGCGCCTGCGGTTGATGAAGGACAAGGCGCTGCTGGAGGCTTGCGGGTTATCCTGCAATTGTGCGTGAGGGCTGGTGACGGCGTCGAGCGAATAATGCTCGTGACTTTGGGTTCGGCGCTTGGCGCGATCCTGCAGCTCAAGCAATGGTCGAGTCGTCAAGCACACACCGCGGAACTCGGCGATAAGCTGGTAGCCCGCGCTATCGCCGCCATAGCCGACGGCGCCCCACGCTTCTTTCATCTTGTCGTCGATATCTCTCCAGAACTCCTCATAGAGCGACTTTTGGATTGAGTCGATCTGCGCGAACGATGCCGTCGCGAGGACATGACTATCGTCCTTGCCGTCATCAATCAGGAGACGCATGGCTGCAGCCACGCGTTCTTCCGTGCTGTTGGCCGAAGAAACAGCGCTCAGTGATTCTTCTTCGTTGAAGAAGCGCCGTTCATTGCGGTGCACCTGAAAAGTGACGGCAAATGTCTCGGCGTAGATCTCGATGATCAGGTCGATGTGGAAAAGACCGACGTCCGTTTTCGAGATGCGTTGATAGAACGTTTTCCTGGGTGTTGCGTTCGTCTTGGCGCGGCGTCTCGTCGCCGCTGGCTTTAAATCGGGCTGAGAAGCCATGGAACGCGGCGCTCTTGGCGATGCAGTTTAGAAAACGGTTGAGGTCTCCGGTGCGATCGTTGCGACGAGCATTAAAATCGTCGTCCTCTTTGGCCGCGATGGGGTCGCGGTGAGGCTTTGGTCGAAATAGAACCGACCGTGTGAGCGCAGGTGCTTCCACGGGGATTGGCAAGCGGCGCACCGCGAGATTTGGCGGCGGGCCCTCATTAATGGCAGGCCACGGGAGATCGCCTTGTTCTTCCACTATTCCGTCCTTGGTCTGCGTACCCTGCGATCTAGGCTGTCTATGCAGCAGTAGGGCAAAGCAGTTCAACCTGTCAGCGAAAGCGCAACGCGCTGAACTAGAGTTTGTCCCCCCTATCGCTAGGGCGGCGCGCTAGCTCGTCCCGCCCCGCTGCTCGCGCCGCGCCAGGAACGCCAGCCGTTCGAACAACATGACGTCGGCTTCGTTCTTCAGTAGCGCGCCGTGCATGGGCGGGATGAGCTTTGACGGATCGCGGCTCTTTAGCGTTTCGGGATCGACGTCATCCGTCAGCAGCAGCTTAAGCCAATCCAGCAATTCGCTCGTGCTGGGCTTTTTCTTCAGGCCCGGCACTTTGCGCATATCGTAGAAAATCTTCAGCGCTTCGTTGATCAGGCGCGTTTTCACGCCGGGATAGTGGCTCTCGACGATCATCCGCATCGTTTCTTCGTCAGGGAAGCGGATGTAGTGGAAGAAGCAGCGGCGCAAGAACGCGTCCGGCAATTCTTTCTCGTTGTTCGAGGTGATCATCATGATCGGGCGCACCTTGGCCTTGATGGTGCGGTCGAGCTCGTAGACGTAGAATTCCATCCGATCGAGTTCTTGCAGAAGATCGTTGGGGAATTCGATATCGGCTTTGTCGATCTCGTCGATCAGCAGCACGGGGCGCACCGGCGACTCGAACGCTTCCCAGAGTTTGCCGCGCTTGATGTAGTTTGCGATGTCGCTCGATCGCGCGTCCCCGAGTTGGCTGTCGCGTAGGCGCATGACGGCGTCGTATTCGTAGAGCCCTTGCACGGCCTTGGTCGTCGACTTGATGTGCCATTCGATCAGCGGCGCGCCGAGGCTCTTGGCCACCTCGATCGCCAGCATGGTCTTGCCGGTGCCCGGCTCGCCTTTGATCAAGAGCGGGCGCTCCAGCGTGATCGCCGCATTGACGGCGACCTTCAGGTCTTCCGTAGCGACATAGTCTTTCGTGCCTTCAAATCGCATGTCTTCTCCGCGCGCTCTTCGGACTTAGCGTATTGATCCGAAGGGGCCGCGCAAGCGCATCTAGCGCTGAACCAGTGTGAACCCTGGTGGCGCGCCGCGCTCGGTGCGCGGAGGATGGTACATATCCATCCAGATTTGGCTCTCGCGTGGTTCTCCGGCGGCGCACTGAACGGCATAGATGTCGAGGATATGATTGTCGGGGCCGGGCCAGTGCTGCCCTGGCGGTCAAACGTCGGCGCGGCGCCATCTGAGCAGCGAAGGCGCGAAAGGTACTCGCGCTCGCCCTCCGGCATGTTGACCCGCACCGGATTTTGTTCGCTGCCAAGCAGGGCCGTGGGGACGTCCGGAGCGCTTGCGCACGCTGTAAGCCCCACCGCGAGCGCCAACAACACAACCCGCATCCAACCCTCCATCCGCATTTCGCTCTAGCAATAAAGCGCGCGCGGCGCCTGACGCAACACCTCGTTAACCTTCGGGCGCGAGTGTTAACATTGATAGACTCCCAGAATCGGGAGGAGGGCCCATGCCGCTCAAATTGTCTTTGCGTCCCGGCGAGAAGTTCGTCGTGAACGGGGCCGTCGTGCAGAATGGCGATCGCCGCGCCGCCTTGGTGCTGCAGAACAAGGCTTCGGTTCTGCGTGAGAAGGACATCATGCAAGCCGAGGAGGCCGATAGCCCGGCCAAGCGCATCTACTTCCAAATTATGCTGATGTATCTGGACGAGCAGGGGCGCGAGAAAGCCTATGGCGAGTTCGCAGCCCGCCTAGCCGAGTTCATGGGCGCCGTGCGCGACCCAGCCGTGTTGGCCGAATGCATTGGCGTTTCCAAAGAAGTAATGAGCGGCGAATATTACAGAGCACTGATGCGCTGCCGGAAACTCATTTCGTATGAGGCCGAGCGCCTGGGGCTCGGGCATGTCGATCAAAGCGTACCAGCGCGCAGCCACGCAGGCTGAGCATCCACGCGAGTTGGAATACCGCGCTTTTGGCCAGGTCACCGCCGGCCTCGTGCGTCTCAAAGAGATCACACCCACCCCAACAATGAAGGCCGAGGCGATCGACGCCAATCGCCGGCTCTGGAATATGCTGGCTGCCGATTGTTCAGCGCCGGAAAACAAGCTGCCGATGACCTTGCGCGGGCAGGTGATCTCGTTGGCCATGTGGGTCGCGCGCTATTCCAGCGAAGTGCTGCGCGAAGACGCCGATGTCGAACCGCTGATCGACATCAACCGCACGATGATGGAAGGTCTCGCAGCGCGCTAAGGCGTTAAGCTGGGCAAAATTTGCCGCGCGGAATCGTTTCGGCGCTGACCGATTATTAACTTCGGTTCCCTACAAAATTCGGCAACGCGAGAGTCTCTCCCACAATGGGCGGGGGTTGATGACGCGCTGTCGGACGGCAACGTCCAGCCGGCCAAAATGGCCGGTCAACTCAGTCCAGAAGGACCTATATAAATGACCAGCGTCAACACGAACTATGGCGCGCTCGTCGCGCTCCAATCCCTGAACCAAACCACCCGCGAACTCTCTGAAGTCCAAAACCGCGTCAACACCGGCCTCAAGGTCGCGTCGGCGAAGGACAACGGCGCCGTGTTCGCCATCGCCGAAGGCCAACGCGCTCGCGTCGCCTCGCTCGGCGCTGTGCAAGACGGCATTGATCGCGCCACCTCGGTGATCGACGTCGGCCTGTCGGCCGGTGAAGCGATCGGCGACATTCTGAAGCAATTGAAGGAAAAGGCCGTCGCCGCTCAAGCGAACGACCTCAGCCAAGACCAACGTGACGCGCTGCAAGCCGACTTCGCCGCGCTTCGCGACCAAGTCGACCAAATCGCCAACGCCGCCACGTTTAACGGCTCGAACCTCGTCAACGGTTCGAACCTGACCGCTGGCGCTTCGGCGTTCTCGGTTCTGACCTCGGACATCGGCGGCACCAACGGCGCCTACGAACAAGACAACCTCGCGTTCGGCACGCTGTTCTCGGCTTCCAACACCATTGAAACCGCCAACGGCGCCCTCTCGGTCGTCGCCGGCGACAAGATCGCCTTCTCGATCACCAGCGGCAACGAAACGACGACCTTCACGGTCGGCGTCACGGGCACCGACACAATCCAGGAATTCGTGGACAGCGTCGGCTCCGCGTCGGGCGGCCGCGTCACTGCGACCTACGACGATACGACTGGCCAAATCAGCTACGCCTCGTCGGAACAGTTCTCGGTCATGTACCAAGTCGCCGCCGGCACCGGCGTCGACGACAACGGCTATTTCGACGGTTCTGACGGCGCCACCGGCTCGACCTTCACGGCCGTCGTTGCTCCGGTCGGCGGCTCCAACCAGCTGACCGTTTCGGGCTTCGACTTCCGTCTCGGCCGCGCTGGCCAAGCTCTGGCCGGCTTCACGTCCTCGCTCGACATCTCGACGGCCGTTGGCGGCGAACTTGCCTCCGACGCCATCGATACGGCGCTGACGAACCTCAACAAGGATCTGGCCTCGCTCGGCGCGCAATCGAAGGCGCTGGACGTGCAAAAGACCTTCTTGGGCAAGCTGTCTGACTCGATCGAAGCTGGTATCGGCAACCTAGTCGACGCCGACCTCGCCAAGGAATCGGCCCGCCTGCAAGCTCTGCAAGTTAAGCAGCAGCTGGGCGCGCAAGCCTTGTCGATCGCCAACTCGGCGCCGTCGATCGTGCTGTCGTTCTTCCGCTAAGCGGATAGGGAAAAAGGCGGGAGGCTTCGGGGCCTCCCGCCGATTTCCTGGGCATTGAGTCATGGATCGCATCGCTCCAACGACCCCACCGCCCGAGTTGCAAGTACGAGCGCCGCAACTCGATGCGGAAAAGGGACCGGCCGCGAAAGCGGCCGAACGGCGTTTCGCCGAACACGTTGCCTCGCTCAAGGGCAAGGTGCTGCCCGACGATGTACAGGTGCAGCTTGACGTAGCCGCGGGCCGCTTCGTCTCCACCTTGACGGATTCCACGACGTCAGAGACCCTGCGTCGCTACCCAAGCGAGTCACAACTCGCTTACTCGCGAGCAGTCATGGCCTATATGCGCGCGCTCACCGGCGGCACTTCGCAAACAATTCGTAAAAATAATCGTTTCGAAGGCGTTAGCGTTAACGCTTCATTAACGATTCTGCTGTCAGTTCGCCGCCGCGGTGAAGAGCGCCGCGCGTCAGGAGTCTGGCGCGTGATCCTTAGAAGGAGCGGCTGGCATGGTTACGAGCATTGTCCCTGGCATGACGGGCGCCAGCGCCCAAGGCGTCGAAAATCGGTACGCCAAGCCGCAAGCGCAACCGCAACGGGACAGCGCTTACGACCGGGTCGAGTTCACCAGCTCCACGATTTCCAACGCACGCGACAGCGTCCGCAACGCCCTGGTGCAGGTGCATCAGGCGCTGGCCGTCGGCCACGATGCGCAAGCCATGCTGGTGAAGGCGCAAACTCTGTCGCGAACGGGCGGCGAGGGCGCGCAGGCCGAGCTTTCATCTCTGCTCGCTGGTTTTAGTCAACGCGTCGAAGCCGCCATCGCGCAGGGCGCACGGATCGTCGCTGGCGAAGATGTGTCCGTCCAGGCCGAGCCGGGCGCGGCGCCCGCCATGGTCGCCGGGGTTGATCTCCGTTTGAACGGCGAGGGGGCAGTGACATTGACGGCCGACGCCAAGGTCGACGATCCGGCGCTCGCGCAATCAGCGCAGCGTTCGTTGGAGAATTTGCAGGAGGCGATGAGCGGCTTGCTCGACAGCGCCCGTGCGCTTGAAGCGCATCAGGGTTTCCTCGATGCGGCGCAGGGGGCGACGAGCGTCCGCCACGATCTCGACGCCGACAGCGCTCGCTTGCTGGCGCTGCAGGTGCGCCAAGGTCTGCAAAGCGTCGGCGGCGCGCCGATCGCCAACGTCGAGCCGCAAGCCGTGCTGTCGCTGTTTCGCGCCTGACGCTTAGAGCGGGCGCCAATTGCTGGTGCTGATCTCGACCAAGTCGCTGGCGTAATCGTGGTCATCGTCGTTGTCGGAGCGAAAGCGTCGCCATGCGCCGAGCCCCGCCTGCACCAGCTTCATCAGGACGATCATTATAAGAGCAAGCAACGCGATCGCGCCGACGATCAACGCCGCCATCAGATCCTGCGTCACTGTCAGCTCCCCCCGGGCCGCTTCGATGAGACGCCCATCGCGCGGCAGCCGCTTGGCGGCGGCCACGGCGCGGTCCCCGGCGGTTCTGGCCAGCAGCGTGAGACGCGGCATATCGCGCAGCGAGGTCGCATGCGTGAGCAGGGCGGCGGCGCCCGAGCGGGATGTGGCTTCGCTTATCGCGCCGAGTTGGTCGATGATCGCACGCGCTTCGGTGGCGGGCCCCTCTACCACGGACTCGCGGAACGCGGCGCTGGCGTTCGCGAAATTGCCGGCCGCGTCGCCTTCACCGCGTGCGCGCGCGGCGTCGCGGAAGGCGGCGATCGGCATGCTGGCAGCAAATAGCGCGTTGATCTCCGCAGCAAGCGCCTCGGGAAAGTCTTCGCGCCGGCTAGCGTCGAGCAGAACTACAGCGCCCCTCGCCATGCTGGGTGAGAGATCGCCGGCCAGGCCGAGGCTGAAGCCCGTGAGAATGAATTGCAGCGCATCGCTATTGGGCTCTTCCAGAAGCGCGCGCGCCAGCAGCTCAAAATCTTCCGCATGGCCAAGCGTTCCTGGATCGACTGCCGCCGCTGCGTTCGGATCCCGCTGCGAGAGCAGGGGAACGGCGGCTTCATATCGGGCCCGCGTGCTCGGCGTCAGCAACTCCAGCGCCGCCATCTCCAGTTCGGCGTCCGATGCGTCGGATTGGTTCAGCACGGTTGCCGCGCGTTTCGGCAAAATGCCCGCGCCAGAGAGCAGGAAGCCCCGCGCGGCGTGCACGTCATTGGCGCGCAACTCCATGTCGACCAGACCATCCCATTGGTTCTGACGGTCGAAGTCGACCTGGATCAGTTCGCCATTAAGGCGAGCAACGCGTAGCGCAACAGCGCGGGCGCCGGCATCGGAATACTCATAAGCGTAGAGATGGTCGCGGGCGATGACGATTAATGCGGCGGCGCCGGCAAGCGGCAGCAGTAGCAAGCAGATATTGAACGCAAGCGCGCTCAGCGCGCCATCAAAGCCGCGTCGCCGTCTGCTTTGCGCCCGAACGGGGCGCCAAGCGTTTGAAACCCGAGAATGCTTCATGCCTCGCCCAAGGACCGCACCGTACAAAAACGGCGCCAAAGCCACAGGAGCAAGATGAATTACAGGAAAGGCGAACTCATCCCCAGAACGGGGTTTTTCGGCGGCGTTTGTTAAGCGTTTCGATCGAGCACGGTGGGGATTGGCCCCGAAGGTGTCTCGATTGCGCCGCTCGCGCCGTAGCTGCCGCCCGCGCCGCGCTGACGCGCCACTTCCTCCGCCATCGCATGCACCAAGCCCTCAGTGATCAGTTTGACAGCGTTCAAAGCGATCTCATGGGCGGCAAGCGTTTCGTGCAGTTTGGCTGCGCCTGCACGCAAGGTGGCCAGCAGAGCAGGCGGGGCGCCCGCGAGCAGCGCCGGCTCTTGCTTAATGCGCGCGAGTTCAAGCCTGTAAGCATTGGCAAGCCGGTTCTTCTCGTCGGCTTCGGCCCCTTCGAGCGGCGGTTGGCGTGCCTCGATACGCCGCGCTTCGTCGGCGATTAGGGTGGTAAGGCGCTCCGTCAGCAGGATCAGTTGCTCGGCCCGGTCGCGGCAATCGTCAGCGATCAGCGCCATTGTTCGCCTCCGGCATGATCACTTGGCCTTGCAGCCGCATCATTTCGCGCATCACGCTGTCGGCAATGCCGACGCCGCCAGCACGGGAGATCGCCTCGGCATAGCGTTCGACCAGCATCGGCCTAAACATCTGTTCGCCCTGGCCGCCGCCGCCAAGACCGTCCGTCTCAAGGCTCTCGAACATCGGGGCGAGCATCTCGGAGAGAAAAATGGCTTCGAATTCTTCCGCCACACGGCGGATTTCCTCGTTCGGAGTCGGGCCGGTCGGTGCTCGCGTCGCAGTTTGTAAAGGCAACGGCGCGCCGGGGAGAGGAATGGCCTCGCTCATCACATCACCTCGATCTCGGCCTGGATCGCGCCGGCGGCTTTCAATGCCTGCAGGATCGAGATCATGTCGCGCGGGGTGACACCGAGTGCGTTCAAGCCGTTGACGAGTTGCCGAAGCGGCACGCCGCCCGGCACCATCACGAGCCCGCCCGCCTCTTCATCGACCTCGACGCCCGACGAGGGCACCACTTCGGTCGTGCCGCGACTGAACGGGGCCGGTTGGCTGACGAACGGATCCTCTTGGATTGAAATCGTCAGATTGCCTTGCGCAATGGCGACAGTGGAGACTTTGACGTTCTCGCCCATCACCACGATGCCAGAGCTTTCATCGATAACAATGCGCGCGGGCGTATCGACCTCAACTTCCAGATTCTCGATGCGTCCGACGAGCGAAACCATGTCGCCCGCATATTCTGAAGGCCGACGTAGAACGACGGTGCCCGGGTTCGCGGCGCGCGCCGCTTCAGCGCCGACAGCGGTGTTGATCGCAGCCGCGATGCGTTGGGCAGTGGTGAAATCCGGATTGCGTAGCGCTAGGCGCAACTCCTGCTGAGCGGCGATATCGAACAGAATCTCGCGCTCAACCAACGCGCCAGACGCAATGCGCCCGGCGGTCGGCACGCCCCGCGTGACCGATGAGCCTGACGCGCCGGCGGCGGAGAAGCCGCCGATCGCCAGCGAGCCTTGCGCGACGGCATAAACTTGTTGGTCCGCGCCCATCAGTGGCGTCACTAGCAACTGGCCGCCAGCCAAACTGCGTGCATCGCCAAGCGCCGACACGGTGACGTCGATGCGCGAACCCTGGCTCGCGAACGGCGGCAGGTTCGCCGTCACCATGACGGCGGCGACGTTACGGGTATTCAGATTGCCATTGGAGGCATTGACGCCGAGTCGCTCAAGCATCGCGGCCAAGCTCTGACGCGTGAACGGCGAGTTGCGAAGTGAATCCCCGGTGCCGGCGAGGCCGACGACCAGGCCGTAGCCGATCAGCTGGTTCTCCCGAACACCCTCGAAGTCGGCGACGTCCTTGATGCGCGGACCCGCCCACGCCGCCGGTGTGGCGAACGGCGAGGTCAAGGCGGCGACAGAGGCGACGGCAAGCAAAGCCGAGCGCGCGGCGCGTGAGGCAAATCCCATCAGCCCGATAGGCGAGGAGTTCGGTTAACGACCGGTTCAAGTTTAAAACGTTAAGCGATCGGAAACAGCAGCAGCGGAGAGTCCGCCCCCATGAAGATCGAAAGCGGGCGTGGAATCGGCTCCTCGGCGGGGGCCAAGCGCGCGGGCGGGACCGCCGCGCCGGGGTTTGCGTTGCCGGCCGAGGCGCCCGCCAAGAGCGCTGCGACATCCGGCGTCTCGGGGATCACTCCCTTGGACGCCATCCTGGCGCTGCAAACCGATGAGGCCCCGTCCCAGCGCCGGGCCCGCCAATCCAAGCGGGGAAGTGACGCCCTGGATGTGCTGGAAAGGCTTGAACGCGCCTTGGTAATGGGGCACGCGCCGATGGCGTTGCGGGCCGAACTGGATCAACTCCAGCGCGGGGCCGAAACGACTGGGGAGGCGGGTCTGGATGAGGTTCTGCGCGAGATCGATATTCGGTTGGCGGTCGAGGCCGCCAAGCTGGACCGGCAACTCGGGCGCGCCTGATGCTGCACTGCAACCTACGGAAACTACGGGAAGTTTGGCGCCGTCCTTGCTCCATGGACGCGTCCCAGGAGCAACGCTATAAGGCGGCGCCTCGCGAGGGCGCCCCGGGAGTGCGGACATGGCTTCGACCGTGACGAAAGACTATCGGCCCAGCGACGACGAGCCCTTCATGAACGAGCGGCAGCGGGAGTATTTCCGCGCCAAACTGCTCGACTGGAAGAACGAGATTCTAGAGGAATCGCGGTCGACCATCGCGACGTTGCAGCAGGACACTGTCGCCGAGGCCGATCTTGCCGATCGCGCGACCAGCGAGGCTGACCGGGCCTTGGAACTGCGCACCCGTGATCGCCAGCGCAAGCTGATCGCTAAAATCGACGACGCCATCCGCCGCATCGAAGACGGCTCCTACGGCTATTGCGAAGAGACTGGCGAGCCAATTTCGCTGTCCCGGCTAGAGGCCCGCCCGATCGCAACGCTCTCCCTGGAAGCCCAGGAACGCCATGAGCGCCGAGAACGGGTCCACCGCGACGATTAAGGCTTAGCTGCGTCTTGCGACGTAACGCTCTTTACGGATAATTCGCGCCCGCTATGATCCCGCCCGTATTTTGAGCGGGAGTTTTCGATGCGCGTTGCGGCTTTGATTTTTGCGGCTGGCCTGATGTTGGCTGCGCCAGCGCTTGCGCAGACCGATCCGTCGCCGCCACCGCCGGCCTCTTCTGAAACAACCACAGAGACCGGCGCGGCGGAGACACCCGAGGCCACCACCGAGCAGGCGTCAGCCAGTTCCGAGCAAGAGGAAATTTGCCGCACGGTCCAGCGCACGGAAAGTCGTCTGCGCGCGCGTCGTGAGCGCATTTGCGGCACCCGCGCCGAGTGGGAACAGATGGAGCGGGACGCGGCCGACGTGGTCCGTGGCAACGGCGTCCAGGGCCGGGCCGGCAACTAAGGCTCTTGTAGCGAAAAAAAGCGCCTTTAGGCTGCGGCGATGCTTTGGCACGACGCAGCCTTTTCGTATCTGCACTTTGTATTCGCCTTCATTGTCGTCGCAGCGTTGGCGGCGGAGCTGTTCGTATTGCGGCTGCCGGTTGACGGCAAAGTCGCGCGGCTGCTGCTGCGGATCGATCTCTTCTACGGGGTCTCCGCCGTTGGCGTGATCCTGGCCGGAATCGCCCGCGTCGTCTGGGGCGCGAAGGGTTATGAATACTACATGGACCAGCCGTTCTTCTGGGCGAAGATGGCGACGTTCGGACTGATCGGCATAATATCGATCGCGCCGACAAGAGCTTTCATGGGCTGGTTGAAGCGAGCCAACGCCGACGCCAGCGCCGTCGTGCCCGAGGCGGACGCCAAGAAGATCCGCCGCCTCGTGATGATCGAACTCCATATTTTTGCGCTGCTTCTCTTGTTCGCGGCCTTGATGGCGCGCGGAATCGGAAGCTGATCCCTCCACATCGCCCGCATTCGCGCTAAGCTCCCGCAAAATAAAGACGGGAGGACGGTATGGCGGCGTCACTGCAGCCTGAAGAATTCGAGCTGATGCCGACTCTGGCGGACGTCGCGCGCCATCACGGCCGCAGCCGCGCCGGCGAAGTCGCAATGAGCTTCGAAGGCCGGGACACGAGCTATGCCGAGTTTGACCGCCGCACCAGTCAGGTTGCCCACGCGCTAATCGCCGCCGGCGTGAAGCCCGGCGAGGTGATTACCTACCTCGGCAAGAATAGCGATCACTATTTCGAACTGGTGATCGGCGCAGCGAAGGCGGGCGCGATCATGGCTCCCATCGGCTGGCGGCTCGCGCCTGGGGAGGTCGCCTACATCATCGACGATGCGGAAGCGAAGTTGCTGTTCGTCGGACCCGAATGTCTGGAGTGCGCCGAAGCCGCGCTAGCGCTCGCGCAAACGAAACCCGCCCGCATAGCCATGGAAGCGGGCCCACATGCCGCGCCTACATTCGAGGCGTGGCGCGATCCGCAACCGACGAGCGATCCGGGAGTCGCCGTCGCCCCCGAAGACACCGCGTTGCTGCTCTACACTTCCGGCACCACTGGGCGGCCCAAGGGGGTGATGCTGACCAGCGGCAATCTGATGCGCTCGCGCCGCAAGCTGGCGGAGTCGGCGATGGGGTGGAACGAGTGGAAGCGGGGCGAGACCAATCTTGTCGCCATGCCCACCGCGCACATTGGCGGCACCGGTTGGGGTTTGGTGGGGTTGATCAATGGCGTGAAGAATGTCGTCGCGCGCGAGTTCAATCCGGTCGAAGTGCTGGAGTTCATAGAGCGCGACCGCATCGCCAAGATGTTTATGGTGCCGGCGGCGCTGCAGTTCGTCATCCGCATGCCGCGCGCGCGAGAGATCGACTATTCAAGCCTTACGCACATCCTGTACGGTGCATCGCCGATGCCGGTCGATCTGCTCCGCGAGTGCATGGACGTGTTTGGCTGCAGCTTCGTCCAGCAATACGGCATGACTGAAACGACTGGCACAATCACCTATTTGCCGCCACACGATCACGATCCCAAAGGCAACACGCGCATGCGGTCCGCTGGCGTGGCGATGCCCGGCGTTGAGCTTTGCATTCTCGATGCCGACGGCGGTCGATTGCCCCCGAACCAGATTGGCGAAGTCGCGACGCGAAGCGCCGCTAACATGAAGGGCTATTGGCGCAAGCCCGATGCAACGACCGCCACCATCGACGGCGACGGCTGGCTGCGCACCGGCGACGCCGGCTATCTCGATGAGGATGGCTACCTCTTCATCCAGGACCGCATCAAGGACATGATCATCTCAGGCGCCGAGAACATCTATCCGGCGGAAGTCGAGAACGCGGTGCACGGCCATCCGCACGTTGCTGAAGTCGCCGTGATCGGCGTGCCCGACGAGATGTGGGGCGAGGCGGTGAAAGCGATCGTCGTGCCGAAACCTGGCGTGACGCCGGACGCGGCCGACATCATCGCCTTCACACGCTCACGCATCGCGCACTACAAGGCGCCGAAAAGCGTGGACTTTCTCGATCGCCCACTGCCGCGCAACGCCTCAGGTAAAATCCTGCGCCGCGAATTGCGGGAGCCGTATTGGGCAGGGCGCGAGCGGCGGGTCAATTAGGGCACAGTGCAGGCATGAGACTGTTCGTCCTTCTTTGTTTGCTTTCTGCTGTCGTGTGCAACGTCGCTATGGGACGCGAGGAGGCGGCCAGCGCCGATCCGTGCGGCGTTGAACGCGCTATGAATGAGATGTTCTCGAATGCTCGGCTTGAAGCATGTGCCGCAAGCGGCGATGCAACTGCGCAGGCAAACCTAGGATTTCTTTATTGGTCGGCGTCGCTTGCAACTTATTGCCGTGCTGATGTTTGCCAATTGGACGATCCAGCAAAGTTCGGACTCAACGCCAGCCTCACGTTAACTCAACTTCAAAACGAGGGGTTCCGACTAATGACGGCCGCGGCTGCGGCAGGGAACGCGGAAGCCCAGAATGAGCTCGGCCTCGCTTATCTGAATGGTGATTTTGGCGTCGCCGCTGATTTTGAGGCAGCCAGACGATGGCTGATCGCCGCGACAGACAACGGCGATCCAATTGCGCCGTATAACCTCGCTCGTATTCATTTCGGCGGCTTAGGCGTGGAACGATCAACTGCACTTGGTGAGGAATTTCTTCGCCTCTCCGCGACGCGTGAATATTTGGCCGCCAGATGCTCCCTAGCGCTCTGGCTGGCTCAATACTCTGACGCCAACCGGAGACGAGAGGTGGCAACATTGCGCGGGGCAATAGCAAGCGCGGACGGCCACTGTTCCGCGAACCTAATTCTAGATGAAATGCGGCTCGTGGAGACCGGCAGCACGCTTTGATTTTATTCGGGCGAAGGGTCGCCGCGATTGACCGCGAGAACCAGATCTTTGTCGCACCACACCTCGACGCGTTGGTAGTGCGGGTTGCTCTTTAGTGTTTGGCAGGCGAGCTCTTGCGGGGTTAGGCCCTTGAATTCGTAGTCGAACGCCATGCGGAGGGCCGGGACCGAGTATCGGTCGTCTTGAATGAGAAAAGAATAAAACATGCCCTGGTTCTAGGGCGCCGGCGGTTGCCGTCATTATACAGTGTTAATCCAGCCCGCTAATTCGCCGGTTGGAGAGGTGGTGCAGATAGGCATCGTCGAAATCGCCGGCCCGGCGTAGGCCCTCCCAGTCCGAGATGGCGTGAACGTCGCCGGTCGAGGCGATCAGATTGTCGCGGCGAAGCTGTTGCAGCACACGGTTGACGTGCACCGTCGAAAGCGCTGTCGCATCGCCGATTTCGGCCTGGGTCATCGGCAGGCGGAATGAGTCTTGTTCGGCCAGTTTCAAGCTCTTCATCCGTACGAAGATTTCGCAAAACAGGTGCGCGATGCGATCGTAAGCAGCGCGTCGCTCGATATTGGCGATCCACTCCCGAAAGATCGAAGCGTCGATCAAGAGTTGGCGCATGAGCAGTTCACCCACATTGGGGTAGCGCCGCCAGAGCGACAGCACCTGCTCGTGCGGGATGAACGCGGCGCGGACGGGCGTCAGCGCGCTGATGCCGTGATCCATCACCTCTAGCTCTAGGCCCTGCAGATCGGGCAGATCGCCGGTGAAGTGGATGGAGAGAATTTGCCGGCGTCCGCCGCTCACCATCTTGTACCGGCAAGCGAGACCGCGAAGGATCAAGCAGCATTCGGTCGGCTTATCGCCTTGGCGGATGAGGTCTGAGTCTTCGTCAAAGTCCCGCACCCGCAACGGCAACGCCTGTAGTGCGATTTTCTCGTCGTCTTGAAGACGGCCCAAGAATTCTAGCCGCTCAATTAAGCGGTCGTGCGCATTCTCAATAGGTGTAGCCATCGGGAACAAACGCGCCGCATTTCGGCAAAGTTCCCGCGCCATGTTACCAGGGAGAGATGGCGTCGCCCAATCGCTGACCCCAGCCCGGGCGCTGGACAGCGCTGATCGAGCCACGCCCGCCATAGGATATGCGCGCTTCGGCCATTTGCGTGTGATTGATGGTGTTGTCGCTGGTCACGTCTTCGGGGCGGATGATGCCGCTGACGGTGAGCTCGCGCAGCTCGCCATTGATGCGCACTTCCTGGCGGCCCGCGATCACGAGGTTTCCGTTCGGCAAACGATCGACGATGACGGCGGCGACTGTGAGTTCGATCTTCTCTTCCCGGTTGATCGCGCCGGTGCCGCGATGCTCGGACTCGGCGTCCGCGGAGATCATGTTGGAGGGATCGAAGGCGCCGTTGAACACTTGGCCCAAGCTCTGCTCAAGGCCAAAGAAGTTGCCGACTCCCGCCGAAGTCGAAGCTTCGCGCTGCCGGTTCGAAGAATTTGAAAGCTCGGCGCTGTCATCGATCTCGATCTCGACGGTCAGAATATCGCCGAGCCGGGAGGCGCGCTGATCGTTGAAGAAGCTGCGCGAGCCTGAGCGCCAGAGCGAGTTCGGGGCACCTTGCTCGTACGCCGCCGGTTGCGGCTGAGGCATCGTCTGTTGTGCGCCGCCGGTGAGAGCGGCCGGCGTACCAACTGGCGTGAGCTGCGGCGGACCAAGCGCCCGGCGCGCTGCATTATAAGCGACCCCCGGCGCGGCAATCGCGTCCTGTGTGTATTCGGCGCGGTCAGCCGTGGTGCAGGCAGCAGCACTCGCGGCCAATGCGATGAGGGCGAGCGTGCGCATGAGGTGGTCCTTGGTCATGGATTTGCCCGCGCGGCGCCGGGGCCGGTGACAATCGCGTCGATGGTACGGTTCGAAGACGTGTTCATCAGCCGTACGCTCTGGCCGATGGCGCCGTCTTCCATGGCGCGCGCGCGCATGGTCAGCGACATGCCGGGCGCATCATAAACCAGCATGACGCTCTCACCGCGCCGCACGGCGGCGTCAGCGATGGTGCGGCTGCCGCTGGCTGACGGCAACGTCGCGCGTGCGCCGCCGGGACGCACCACTTGCACGCTGTTGACGCCGGACGGCGGCGTGAACTCCAACCCCGCCGCCGAGGCAGCGGCCGCGAGCACGGGCATGGATATGCTCGCGACCTGCCCGGCAGGCGGAGAAGGGGCGATGGCGCGGCGCGCCACATCGGCTGGTGCGCCGTCGAACACGTCGCCCATGGTGATGGCGGGGCCGCTCGCTTCAATGCGGGCGCGCAGCGTAACCGGATCGGCGTGTGCCGTTGCGGCGGCGAAAGTGAGATAGAGGCAGGCGGCGAGTGTGAGCCAGCGTAGCATGTGTCTCAGCCCCTCAACGCAATTGCGTGGTTGATTGCAGCATCTCGTCGGCGGCGGTGATGACGCGCGCATTCATCTCGTAGGCGCGCTGCGCCACGATCAGCGCCGAGATTTCCTCAACCGCATTGACGTTCGAAAGCTCAAGATATCCCTGCATCAACGTGCCAAGACCAGGCGAGCCGGGCGTTGCCGTGTTAGGCGAGCCGGAGGCCGGCGTTTCCAGATAGAGATTGTCGCCGATCGCTTCGAGGCCGGCTGGATTGATGAAGGCGGCGATTTCAACCTGGCCGATCTGTTGCGGATCGGTCTGGCCGGCGAGCGTCACCTCAACAACGCCGTCGCGCGTGATCTGAATGGCGGTCGCTTCTTGCGGCACCGTGATCGACGGCTCCAGCGGATAGCCGTCAGCGGTCACGATCTCGCCGTCTGCGTTGACGGCCATGTTGCCGGCGCGGGTGTAGCCGGTTTGACCGGAAGGCAAAGTGATCTGGAAGAAACCGCGACCGTTGATGGCGAGGTCATATGGGTTCTGCGTCGCGCCCATGCCACCTTGTTCGGTGATGCGGCCGACCGCATCGGCGCGTACGCCGGTACCGATTTGAATGCCGAGCGGCAGAATCGCGCCTGACGCCGCCGACGTCGATCCAGGCCGCTCCATGTTCTGGTAGAGCATGTCCTGGAATTCGGCGCGTTGGCGCTTGTAGGCGGTCGTGTTCATGTTCGCGATGTTGTGCGAAATGACATCCACGTTCAGCTGTTGAGCCTGCATGCCGCTGGCTGCGATGGAAAGGGCGCGCATCTGGGACGAACTCCTAGCGACCGAGTCGCTCGATCGCGCGCTGACGCAGTTCATCGGCGCCGGATACGATCTTGGCCGCTGACTGGTAGGCGCGCGAGATTTCAATAAGGCGAGTAAGCTCGACAACGGGCCGTACGTTTGACCCTTCGATCGCGCCTTGCAGCACGATGCCTTCGAATTCACCCGCCGCTTGACCTTGCGCGTCCCAAAGGTTGTCCCCGACCTTTGAGAGCGCGCCAGGCGCGGCAAAGCTCGCCACGCCTATGCGGCCGGCTTCGACACCGGCCACGCGAATAGCGCCGTCGCGTCCGATCGAAGGGCTTTCACCCTGCGGATCGAGCACGATCGGCGCCCCCCCGGAGCTAAGGACGGCATGACCATCGCTGGTCACGAGACGTCCTTCCCCCGTTAAACTAAATGCGCCATCGCGCGTGTAGAGCGTTTGTCCGTTGTCGCCCTCGACCATGATGAAGCCGTCGCCTTCCAGCGCGACGTCGAGCGGATTGCCCGTCATCGCGATCGGGCCTTGCTCCATGTTGTGCATGATGCCGATGTCGCGCACGAAGCGGATCTCGCGCGGGTCGGCGTCAGCATGCGCGTTGGTGCGGTCGGCTTCTTCGAGCAACATGCCGTCGGCCTTGAAGCCTGCGGTTGCGACGTTGGCCAGATTGTTCGCGGCGACATCCATTCGCCGTTGCAGCACGCGTTGCGACTGCAGGCCGAGCATGAGCGCGTTATCCATGCGCGTTAACTACGCAAGCGCCGTGCCAAGGCTTAATCGCCTGATTTTCAAGGGTCGTGCTTGGGCAACGTGGTGAAGGGGCCGGTGGTTTTTGCCCGCGCGCGGCAAGTTTTGCCCAGTCGCTACCAATCCTTAACCAGGCATTGCGCACCAAGGTTCCTGATCAAGGCGCGGGCGATTCCATGTTCGGTAAGGGCAAAAAAAAGAAGAAGGGCGACGAGCCGGAGGCCGAAGAGGCCGAAGGCGCGACGCCGCCAGCCGATGGCGCTGAAGGCGCCGAGGGCGAGGGCGCGCCCAAGAAGAAGATGTCGGGCAAGAAGCTCATCCTCTTCATCTTGCTGCCGGCGGTGCTGGTGCTCGGCGGCGGCGGCGCTGCGGCGTATCTGCTGCTCTTCCAAGGCGGCGGCGAGCAAGTTGCCGAAGCTGGCGATCACGGCAAGGCCAAGGGCGGTCACGGCGAAGAGGGTGCTGGCGAGGCCGTTCCGGGGCCGAACGGAACCATGATTAGTCACGGCGAAGATGTTGTGTTCGTTGCGCTGCCGGAAATGTTGGTAAACATCACCGGCCCGGACGGACGCCCCGCGTATCTGAAGCTCAAACTCACGCTCGAAGCACCCGACGATGCTACAGTCACGGCGCTGACCGAGCACGTGCCGCGCATCAGCGACCAGTTCAACGGCTTCTTGCGCGAGATGCGGACTGACGATCTCGCCGGCTCGGCCGGCGCGTACCGGCTGCGGCTCGAGCTGCTCCGCCGCGTCAATCTCACCATCGCGCCGCTGCAGGTCAACGCCGTGCTGATCGAAGAAATGCTGGTGCAATAGCATGAGCGCGGATCCGGCCGCCGAGAGCGAGGAGTGGAACGCCGACGCCGCCAATGGTGACGACGTTGATGCGCAATCTACTGAGCGCATCCTCAATCAGGACGAGATTGACAGCCTACTTGGCTTTGGTCTCGGCGAGGAAGACGCCGCCGGCAAGACCGGCGTTCGCGCCATCATCAACTCGACGCTCGTCTCCTATGAGCGCTTGCCGATGCTGGAGATCGTGTTCGACCGCTTGGTGCGGCTGATGACGACGAGCTTGCGCAATTTCACTTCCGACAACGTCGAGGTCAGCCTCGATCAGATCAGTTCGATCCGCTTCGGCGATTATCTAAATTCCATCCCGTTGCCAGCCATTATCGCTGTTTTTCGAGCCGAACAGCTCGACAATTTTGGTCTCGTCACCGTTGATTCCAGCCTGATCTATTCGATCGTGGACGTTCTGCTCGGCGGCCGCCGCGGCGGCGCGGCGACACGCATAGAAGGGCGCCCGTACACCACCATCGAGCGCATGCTAGTCACCCGCATGATCGAAGTGGTGTTGCAGGACGCACGCCAGGCGTTCGCGCCGCTCACCGATGTCGAATTTAAGCTCGACCGCATCGAGACTAATCCGCGCTTCGCCGCCATCGCGCGCCCACCGAATGCCGCGATCATCGTCAAGCTGCGCATCGACATGGAAGATCGCGGCGGTCGGCTCGAACTGCTGCTGCCTTACGCAACGCTCGAACCGATCCGGAAGATGCTGCTGCAGCAATTCATGGGCGAGAAATTTGGGCGCGATAACATCTGGGAGGGCCACCTCGCCAGCGAGCTGTGGGCCACCAAGCTCGAAGTGCGTGCTGTACTCGATGAGCAGAAACAGCCCCTGAAAAAGGTACTCGATCTCAAGATCGGCGACACGTTAATGCTCGACATCCCGCCCGATGGGCCGGTGATGATGAAGTGCGGCGACGTCGATCTTTGCCAAGGCAGGGTCGGGCGCATGGGACATTCTCTGGCGGTCAGGGTCGAACGGCCGATCGCGCCAGCCACGCAACAAGCCGTTATGAAACTTGGAGGCCGGTCATGAGCCCGATTACGCTCGTCATCGAAGTTGTACTCGCTGTGATGCTTGGCGCTTGCCTGTATTTCTTTTGGCGGCTCGATAAACGCCTCGGGGCGTTGCGCTCGGGGCAGGACGGCGTATTGAAAGCCGCCGCCGAACTGGCGCAAGCCACGGCGCAAGCGGAAGTCGCGGTGCGCACATTGCGCGCAACGGCGAGTGACGCCGGTCGCGATCTGCAATCGCGCATCAACGATGCGCGCGCCACCGCCGATCGCTTGGGTCTCGGCGCAGGCCGCTTGCGGTCTAGCGCCGATGTCGGCGCTGCACGCGGACGCATCTGATGAACTTTCTGAAGCGCGCAGCGAAAGCGCCGAAAGCAGGCGGCGGCGTTCGCCTGTTGCCGGCCGTCATGGCGACGGTTGCGGTCGTGCTTGGCTTGAAAGCGGTCGCAATGGCGGAAGTGGTGGCCGAAAACGCGGGCGGCGATCACGCCGCCTCCGCACCCGCCGACTCACACGCCGCCGACACGCATGCGCAACCGGCCGCCAATCAGTGCGCGCCGCCGACCTTGGCCGAGATGGCCGGGCTTAGTGCTGCGGAAGTGCAAGTGCTGCAAGCCTTGTCTGAACGCCGCGCCACGCTGGACACCCGCGCCGAGCAATATGAAACGCAGGACGAGCTAATGATGGCGGCCGAGCGCCGCCTCGGCGAACGTTTGGCCGAGCTGCGTCAAGTCGAAAGTCACGTCAACGACCTGCTCGGCCAACTGGATGAGGCTCAAGAAGCGCGGCTCGTCAGTCTCGTTGATGTGTACCAGCGCATGCGCGCCAAGGACGCCGCCACCGTGTTCGACGGCTTGGACGATGGCGTGCTGGTGCAAGTCGCCAGTCGCATGCGCCAAGCAAATCTTGCCGAAGTCATGGGTCGGATGGAGCCGGAGCGCGCACGTGCGTTGACGCAAATGCTCGCCGACCGCGCCCGTCCGCCGACCAATGGCGACGATCTATTGGCCCGCGCCCGCGGCACGACCCCACCGCCGGCACAAACCGCCGCCCGCTAAACGCGCGCTTAACCGGTCGCCGAGAGAAATGGAGCAGCACGGCACATAGATGAAGTCTCTGCGCTCCCCTCTGGCGATCGCGACTGCGGCCCTTCTTGTGGCGCCGCAAGCAACCGGTCAGCCAATGCAGCTCACGCCTCCGGCGGAGACGCAGGCGGCTGCGCCAGCTGTGGCCCCGCCGGCGCCGCCCGCGGTCTCGACGCCGACGGAGACGCCGCGCGCTGAAACGCCGGCGGAGCTGCGCGGCGCGACGCCGTTGCCGCCCGATCTTTCGCTCGCGGCCGGCCCGCCGCCCGCACCGCCACCGCCGCCTCCGCCGCCTCCGCCGTCACCTGCGGCGCCGCCAACAGCGCCGCCTCCGGCTCCACCCCCACCGCCGCGTATGGCGTCGGCGCCGACAGCGACGGTCTCCGCCGCCGTGCAAGAAGATTACACGCGCCTCGCCTTCGCCTTTCAGTCGGCGACAACTGTGACGCCGCTGTTGCAAGGCAATCGGCTGGAGCTGCGCTTCTCGCGCGTCGCCGACATCGACATCGCCGAGCTGCGCGCGTCGCCGCCGGCGTTCGTGCGCGAAGTGCGGCGCACTAGCGCCGCCGGCGCGCCGGTGCGCTTAATGCTGACGCTCGATCCCGGCGTACGCCAACGCCACTTCGTGGATGGCAACCGCGTCGTCGTCGATTTGCTCGCGCCGGATGCCCAGACCCGCGCCGCCAACGCTGATGCAGTCGCGCGCGGGGAGGCGCCAGCGCCTGCGCCCGCCACGCCGCCGGTGCGCGGCAACGGGCGCGTGCAAGTGGTGGAAGGCGCCAATGAAACGCGAGTCGATGTCACCTGGCCTGCGCCTGCGCGCGCCGCAGCCTTCCGGCGCGGCGAGGCGATCTGGCTGGTGTTCGACGCTGTCGGCAATATCGATCTGACCGGCGTCACCCGCGCGGGCCGACGCCATCAGAACATCGAGGTTGTGCGCGGCGAGGGCGTCGTCGGCGTGCGTATTCCCGCGCCGCCGGACGTGCTCGTCTCCGCCACCGCGCACGACAACACTTGGACCTTCACGCTCGGCGCCCGCGCCGGCGCCGTCAACGCCGCGCCGCTGCTGCGCGAGATCGAGACCGACGGCCGCGCCGAACTGATCGCGCGCTTTGGGCGCGAAGGCGTCGTCCGTTGGGTCCGCGATCCGGAAATCGGCGACCGCATCGCTGTCGCCATGATCGGCGGCCCGGCGCGCGGCATCGACACGCGCCGCGCGACCATTGAGGCGGCCATACTGCCGGCTGCGCATGGGGCCGTGATCGAACTGCGCGCCGATGGCGTCACCGCCGCATTCAGTCAGGGCAACCTAATCGTCACCCGCGGCGGCGGCCTCATTGCCTCGGCGCCCGCGCCTGCTGCCAACGAAAGCGCCGCTGACCTGCAAGCCGCGCTGCTCGCCGCGGAGATGAACGGGGGGCAAGAAGCCTCCACCGCCGTTTCCCCGACGGGCATGAATCTCGCCCAGGTGCGCGACCGCATTGCCGAACTCACACGCCTCGCCGCCGACGAAGGCGTGCAGGAAGGTGCGCCGGTCGTGGCGCGGATGGAGCTGGCGCGCTTCCTTTTACAAAATGAACTGGCGCCGGAGGCGTTAGGCGCGTTGCGCATCGTCGCCATCAACCAGGGTGAAATGGTCGAGCTTGATCCCGAGTTCAGGCTGATGCGCGCCGCCGCCAATCTGATGTTGGGCCGCGCCAATGCGGCGGGGCCTGATTTGGCCGCATCCGCCCTTGCAACCAATCCATCGGCGGCGCTGTGGCGCGGTTATTCTGCGGCGCTTCGCAAGGAATGGGGTGAAGCGCGCCGTGAACTCGAACGTGGTGCGAGCGGACTTGAAGAGCACCCGCCAGGTTGGCGCGCGCGCTTTCAGCTGGCGCTCGCTGAAGCAGCACTTGAACTCAATGATCAGCCGGCCGCAGAAGCCGCCGCCCGCGCAGCCATGGGCCAGGCGCCCGATCAGCACATTCGCCTGCAAGCGCGGCTGATCGAAGCGCGCGTCGCCGCCGCGCGCGGTGATACACCCCGAGCGCTCACCATGCTCGACGAGCTTTCGCATGCGAGCGATGAAGAGGTCGCGGTCCGCGCAAGCGTCGAGTCCATCCGCTTGCGCCGTTCCACCGGTGTGATGGGCGCGATCGACGCTGTCGAGCCGCTGGAAGCGTTGCGCTTCCGTTGGCGCGGCGACGCGGTCGAACTCTCGATTGTCAGCATGTTGGGCGACGCCTATTCCGAGCTCGGCCGTTGGCGCGAGGCGCTCGGGGCCATGCGCATCGCCGCCGACCGTTTCCCGACCGAGCCCGCCTCGCGCCAATTGCGCGCCGACATGGCGACCTTGTTCGAGCGGCTATTTCTCGACGGCGAAGCCGATCAACTCGAACCCATCCAAGCGCTCGGCCTCTTCTACGAATTCAGTGACCTGACGCCGGTCGGTCCCAACGGCGACCGGATCGTGCGCTTGCTCGCAGGCCGCTTGGTCCATGTCGATCTGCTCGAACAAGCAGCGCAATTGCTGCAGCACCAAGTGACTGAGCGCCTCGATGGCGTCAGCAAAGCGCAAGCGGCCGCCGATCTGGCTGCAATCTATTTGCTCGACCGCAAACCTGACCAAGCGCTCGTCGCGCTCACCACAACGCGCCAGCCGAATATGCCGGCGACCTTGCTCGCCGATCGACGCATCCTGGAGGCTCGCGCGCTGCTTGATCTCGGTCGCCTCGATACTGCGGCGGAGTTGGTCGAACGTGACCGCAGCGAGGACGCGCAGCGCGTGCGCGCTGAAGCGGCGTGGCGTGCGCGTGACTGGGATCGCGCCGCCGTTGAGCTGCGGGGCTTGCTGGCCATGCGCAACCGAGCGCAGCCGCTTGATGTACATGGACGTGTGGCCGTGTTGCGCGCCGCCGTGGCGCTGACCCTTGCCGGCAACGAAGAGGGAGTGCGCACGCTTTACCGCGAATATGCCGGCGACATGGCCAACACCGAACAAGCCGACTCGTTCGAAGTCGTCGCCTCCGGGGTTCACGCAGAGGGCGCCGCGATACGAGATGTCGCCCGCGCCGTCGCCCGCACCGATCTGCTCGACCGCTTCATGCAAAGATTGCGCACGGAAATGACAGCCGAAGCCGCGGCCGCCACACCGCCCGACACGCCGGGCTCGCCGCCGCCGCCGCCCCAAGCGGCGCTGCCCGCGCCGCGCTCTGCCGCCGACGCGGGCGCTTAAGGCTCGCACGGGATTAAGCACGAATTAGACGGCGCCTTCGCGCGTTCACCTGTATGGTGCGTGCAAATGATGATCTCGATCGTGATCCCCACGCTCAACGCAGCGGCGCATCTGCCGCGCGCGCTCGCGCCGTTGGTGCATGGCGTCGCGCACGGCTTGGTGAAACAAGTCATCATTGCCGATGGCGGCTCCACCGATGAGACGCTTGAGATCGCGGAGGCCGCCGGCTGCGATATCGTCATCGGCGAGCCGGGCCGCGCCAAGCAATTGCGCGCAGGCGCGTTGGCTTCGCGCGCCAATTGGCTACTGCTCTTGAATGCCGACACCTCGCTCACGCCAGGCTGGGTCAGCGAGGTCGAGCGGCATATGAATTTGCCGCAAGCGCGCAAACGCGCCGCCGCGTTCCGATTGGCGCTTGATGATGATTCCGCCATCGCCAAACGCATCGTGTTCTGGGCGCGCTTGCGCGCCCGCGTCATGAGGCTGCCCTATGGCGATCAGGGCCTTCTGATCTCGCGTCTTTTGTATGATGCGCTCGGCGGCTACCCCGATCAGCCGGCGATGGAGGATATCGAGATCGCGCGGCGCATCGGCCGCAAGCGCCTCGCCATCCTCAACAGCGATGCTGTCGCCAGCGCGGAAAAGTATCGCCGCGAGGGGCGCATGCACGCGCTGCGCAATCTCAGCATGATGACGCGCTATTTTTTCGGCGCCGACCCTGCGTCTTTAGTGATTGCCGCCCGTCCCGATCAGCGCGAAGCGGTGCGGGCGTCGAGCGGCGTGTAGATTGCCGGCGCACCGCTGGCGAGGCGATCAAGTTCTGGCGTCGGCTGGCCATAGCTTTTGCGGCAGAGCGCCATGTGCGACAGCGCCCGCTCCGCATAGTCGCGGCTCTCGGAGCGCGGCATGGTTTCCAACAGCAGTAGCGGATCAATGTCGGCCGGCTGCGTCGCCAGCCAGCGCGAGAGCCAGCCAGGACCGCCGTTATATGCGGCGAAGACACGGCCAAGGTCACGGTCGTTGTGAAACTCGGTCATCAGCCATTCGAGATAATCTTGGCCCAGACGCATATTGAGGCCCGGCTCGAATAAAGGCGCCGGCGCTCGGCGATAATTGTGCGAGCGGTCCATGTCGCGCGCCGTCGATGGCAGCAACTGCATCAGGCCGCGCGCGTTGGAGACGCTGACGGCTTTTGGATTGAAATAACTCTCTTGCCGTACGATTGCATAAATCAGCGCGCGGTCGAGCGAGAAGCCGTTGTCCGGTTCGAACGATGTCGCCGGGCAGAAGCCGGCGGCGACGGCTGGGCCGCCATACTCGGCTGCACGCAATTGCGCCGCCGGCGCTTGCAGTGCGGCGGCGAGGGCGAGGAAGGTTTGGTCGTCGTCGGAGCTCAGATCCGCATGCAGCCGGCGTAATTCGCTTTCGACTTCGGAGAGGCGGCCAAGTTGCGCTAGCGCGGCGGCGCGGCGTGCGGCTGGATAGCGCTCGATGAACCGCGTCAGTGCCTCGGTGTCGACTTCGGGTGTTTGGAACGCCAGCGGGCTGTCGCGGCCGAGCTGCGCTTCGGCGAGTTGGCCGTAGAAGGTCCAGGGACGCTCTGCTGCTGCTTCCAAATGTTCGATGACGCCGTTGGTCTCGCCGGCGGCTAGACGCGAGCGCGCGGCCCAGTAGTGAACCCCGGCGAAAGCCCAGCCGCCGTGATGGCGCCATTGCGCCGAGGCTTCGAATTGACGGATAGCTTCGGCGTAATCGTGTTGGCGATAAGCGATGAGGCCAAGCTGCCACTGCGCCTGACCGCTGCGCGGGCCGCCGACTTGCGCAGAGGCGATGCTGCGCGCGCCTTCCATGTCGCCGGCGCCAATGCGCTCGTGAACGCGTTCGATGGCCACGCGCGCCGACGTGCTGTCGTCGGAAATTGGCGGCGGCGTGCCGGGCAGCCGCCGTGAACCGCCAGCGACCGGCGAGGGCGCCCGCGTGCCGGCGCGGCGGGCCCGGCGGGACCGTGAATCCATGGCGCGGTCGTAAACCGCAGGGGCCATGCCGTACTCGCCATAGCGATTGAGCCAGCTGGTGTAGTCGCTCCAATCGGCGCTGTACGAACTGGTCAGCAATTGGCGCCCGCGCACCACCGGGGCGAGCACGTCGTCCTCGGCGCGCGCCAGCGCTGCGCTGACACCGCGCGCGTTGCCGCTTTCAACCGCGGCGAAAGCGTCGCGGTACACGGCCTCGTCATGTTCGGAGAGCGCCACGATGCGCTGTTGCGCCGCGGCTGGCGATCCTACGATCGCGGCGACGGAGAAGGCGGCGAAAGCAAAGCGCAACGACGTCATCTGGGCTCGTTCTTCAATCAGATTAGGACTGGGAAACCCGCGCCACCCCCAGCTCATCGAGCCAAGATTCAGCCAGCAACAGGTCGGCCCACGCCAACCGCTTTTGCTGAGGCTGGCGCAGTAGATATGCGGGATGAAGCATGACTATGGCGTTGACGGGCGCCTCTAGCCCCTCGCGCGCGTAGCTGAGCCGCCGCCCCCGCAACCGGGTCACCGCCTCCTCGCGTTTCAGCACCGTATTTGACGCCGCCTTCCCGGTCAGGATCAACAGTTTCGGCTGCGAAAGCTCGATCAGCCGCTCAACGAACGGCAAGCAGGCGACGATCTCGCCCTGAGTGGGGTCGCGATTGCCCGGCGGACGCCAGTAAATCGTATTAGAAATCAGCACATTGGTGGAGCGGCTGAGGCCGATAAGCGCGAGCATCCGATCCAGCATCTGGCCGGCCTGACCGACGAAGGGCTTGCCCTGCTCGTCTTCCTCCTTGCCGGGCGCCTCGCCGATGACCAGCACAGGGGCGTCATCAACGCCGTCCGAAAAAACGGTATTCCGCGCCGTAGCCTTCAAGGCGCAGCCCTCAAAATTGGCCACCGCGGCCCGCAACTCGGCGATGCTTTGGGCCGCTGCGGCCAGGGTGCGGGCGCTTTCGACGCTTGAGTCGGCCCGCGGCCGGGGCCGGGGGGCGGTGATCCGGGGCGTCGGCTGCGGCGCCGCGCGGCTGGCCGGAGCAGACGCCGCCAGGGCCGCCGTTCGAGGCGCCCCTGCGTAAACCGCCTCCGCCTCATCCATGTCCACGCCGGCGGCTCGCCAGAAGGCGAGCAGCGCGCGGGCGGCGGATTGGGTGTCTGGCGCGTTCATCGATCCTATTGTGCAGGGACTCGGGCGAAACGACAAAGCAACGCGTCAGCCTTGCGCGTCATCGCGTCAGCTTTGATAAACGCGGCGCAACAGATGAAGGGAATGCAATGGCGGACGAAGACATCGCGCGTGACTCCATGGAGTACGATGTCGTCATCGTTGGCGCCGGCCCGGCAGGGCTCTCGGCCGCCATTCGCTTGAAACAGATCGCCGCCGAGACCGGCCGCGAGATCACCGTCGCTGTGATCGAGAAGGGCGCCGAAGTTGGCGCGCACATTCTCTCCGGCGCCGTCCTCGATCCGGTTTCGCTGAACGAGCTTATTCCGGATTGGAAAGAGCGCGGCGCCCCGCTGACGACGCCGGTGACGAAGGACGAGTTCAAAATTCTCGGCCCCGCCGGCGCCGCCTCGCTGCCGACGTTCCTGATGCCGCCGCTGATGAACAATCACGGCAATTACATCGGCTCGCTCTCGAACTTCACCAAGTGGCTCGGCGGCCAAGCCGAAGAGCTCGGTGTTGAAGTTTATCCCGGCATGTCCGCCTCCGAAGCCGTGTTCGATGAGAGCGGCGCGCTGAAGGGCGTCGTCGCCGGCGTCTTCGGCATCGCCAAAGACGGCCACCGCAAGCCCGACTACCAACCCGGCATGGAGCTGCACGGCAAGTACGTGTTCATCGCCGAGGGCGCGCGCGGGTCGCTCGCGAAAGTGCTGCAAAAGCGCTACGATTCATGCGCCAATAGCGATCCGCAGAAGTACGGCATCGGCATCAAGGAATTATGGGAAGTCCCTGCCGACAAGCACAAGCCCGGTCTGGTGTTGCACACAGTCGGCTGGCCGCTCGACGATGACGCTGGCGGCGGCTCGTTCCTCTACCATTGGGGCGAGCGCTACGTCTCCGTGGGCTTCGTCGTGCATTTGAACTACAAGAACCCCTACCTATCGCCGTTCGATGAATTCCAGCGCCACAAGCTGCATCCGGAAATTAGAGACCACATCGAGGGGGGTAAGCGCATCGCCTACGGCGCGCGCGCCATCACCGAAGGCGGCCTGCAATCGGTGCCGCGCCTGGTGTTTCCCGGCGGCGCCATGATTGGCTGCTCCGCCGGCTTCGTGAACGTGCCGCGCATCAAGGGCACCCACAACGCCATGAAAACCGGCATGCTCGCCGCCGAAGCCGCTGCTGCGGCGCTCGCGCACGGTCGCCAGCGCGACACGCTCGAAGACTACGAGACCGCCTATCGCGAAAGCCGCGTCTTCCAGGACCTCAACCGCGTCCGCAACGCCAAGCCTATGCTGTCGCGCTTCGGCACGTTCTGGGGCGGCGTCGTCGGCATGTTCGACATGTGGACGACGACTTTGCTCGGCGGTTTCTCGTTCTTCGGCACCTTGCATCACGGCAAGTCAGACGCCGCCAGCCTGGATCCCGCGTCCGAGCACAAACCGATCGCATACCCGAAGCCCGATGGCGTACTTACCTTCGACAAGCTGTCGTCGGTCTATCTCTCCAACACCAATCACGAGGAAGATCAGCCCTCACACCTAGTGCTGAAGGACCCGTCGATCCCGATCCGGATCAATCTGCCCGAATTTGCCGAACCTGCGACCCGCTATTGCCCGGCCGGCGTCTATGAGGTGCTGTATGATGAGGCAGGCGACAATCCGCGTTTCCAGATCAATGCTCAAAACTGCGTTCACTGTAAGACGTGCGACATCAAAGACCCGAGCCAGAATATAGAATGGACGACGCCAGAAGGCGGTGGCGGACCCAATTACGCCAACCTCTGAGCTGAACTTGCACCGCTAGGGCGGCAGAAAGGACGAAATATGCGTTGGCAGGCGATCTTCGCGGCGAGCATTGCAGCCGCGGCCGGTGTCACGGGCGCCGCATACGCGCAAGCTAAGCCTGATACGCGCGGGGCTGAGCGCGCCACGCTGCAGCAAACCGCGGCGACCGAGGCCGGCGAAGAGCGCGCGCCCAACGATCTCCTGCGTCGTACCTCGCCGCCGAACGCAGCGCTCGACCGCACTTACGCCGATCCGGGCGCAGCTCTCCTCGAAGCCGACATCGACTACATGGTCCGCGAAGGCCGCCGCGCCATCGCGCGTGGCGAGAACACTGCGCTCTGGACGGCGCTCGTCTTCGCCGACGATCTCGCCTCCAACCGCAACGCCGAAGCGCGCGCAACGCTTGAAGCGGCGCCCGGCGGTCTCAATGGCGGTATCGCCGACATGCTGGAGCCGTTCCTGCTCGCCGCCGAAGGCCGCGTCGATCTCGGCGTCGAGCGCGTCGCGGCGGGCGGCGATGGTCTGCCCGCGCCGTTGCCGGAAGTCGCGCGGGCGCTGGTGTTTGAGTCCGCTGGACGTTTGCCGGAAGCGGCTGCCGTTTATGCGCTCATGGTCGAGCGCTTGGATACAAGCCCGCCCGCCGATCACGAGCCGCGCACCGCCGAAGAGTTCGACCGCGCTCTCGGCGCCGCTCGGGTCTCCAACTCCGTTTATCGCGCCGCGCTCGTGAACCATCGCTTGGGCCGCACCGAAGAGGCGCGCCGCTATTACGGCATCGTCCAGCAATTTGCGCCGCGCTCCGCTGACGTGGTCGCCAACCTCGCCCGGCTCAACGCCGGACAGCAGCCGCTCGAAGCGCCGCTCGACATCAAAAGCGCCACTGGCCGTTGGATGCTGTTCGTCTCGGAATATCTGACGCAAGCCGAGAGCCTCTCGGCCATGGTCGCGCAGCAAGAGCCGACCGATGGGCTCGCCTCGACCTCTGGTTCGGCGCTTTTGCAAGTCGGCATTCTACTTGCGCCCGACGCTGACGATTGGCGCCTCTACGCTGCCCAACAACTGCTCGGCGCTGGCGGCGTCGATGGCGCCGAACGCATTATCAGCATGGTGCCATCGACTAGCGTGTTCGCACCCGACGCCGAGATCGTCCGCGCCAGCATCGAGCTGGAGCGCCGCAACGATCAAGCGGCGATGGCGGCTGCTGAGCGCGCTTTGGCGCAAGCGGGCGATCGGTGGTCGATTATCGCGTCAGTCGGCGATGTCTATCGCCGCGCCGGCCACCCGGATCGCGCGATCCCGGCCTTCGACCGCGCGCTCACCATGGTCACTGAGCCGAAGGATCGCGCCGACGTGTTGGGCTGGCGCGCCTACGCGCATCAATTCTCCGGCAATATCTCGGCCGCCACCACCGACATGCGCGCCGCCTACGAGTTGGACCAAAGTCTCGATACGCGCCTGCTTTACGTGTCGATCCTGATGAATGATCCGCGCGCGTGGAGCGACGGCATCAGTGTCGCGCGCGCGCTGTTCGCCGAGCAGCCGGATTCGGTGCTTCGCCTGAACGCGCTAGGCTATGCGCTCATTCAGCGTCCGGAAGGTCTGGAAGAGGGCTATCGCCTGTTATGGCGCGGCTTCAATTACGGCCAGCAGGATTATGCCGTCATCGATAGTCTCGGCTGGGCCTATTATCTCTATGGCCACTTTGATCAAGCGCGCGCCTTGATCGAACGCGCCAATGATCTCTCGGAGGGCGATCCGAACGCCGAGATCCTCGATCATTTGGGCGATGTCTATTGGCGGCTCAACCGCCGCGACGAGGCGCGCACAACTTGGCGGCAAGCCTTGGAAGCGCGTCCCGAAGCGGTCCGGCGGCGCGATCTCGAAACCAAGCTGCAGCGTGGTTTGACCGCCGCCGCGCCGCGCCAGCGCGATCTGCCGCAAGTCTCACTGCCGGAAGGTCCCTCGCAGCGGGAAGATCTTTAGTGCTGCGGGCGGTTGTGGCGCTGGCGGCGGGTGTCAGCCTTGCCGCCTGCGCGTCGATGGGGCCGCCGGCGCCGTCGCAATCTGGCGCCTATGCTGATTACCTGATTGGCCGCGTCGCCAATGCGCGCGACGATCATTCCGCGGCCGCCGACCGCTACTTCGCCGCGCTCACGCGCGCCCCGCGCGACGAGACGTTGATCAATGGCGCATTGGTCGCCTCACTCGCCGCCGGCGATGAGACGCGCGCTCGCCGCGCCGCGCGAATGGCGTCGTCATCCAACGCGCCGCCTTACGCGCATTTGTTGCGCGCCTCGGATGCGCTGGTGGCGCAGCGTTGGCGTGTTGCTACGGAAGAACTCAACAGCATCGAAGGCGCGGCCGGGGAAGAATTACTCGGTCGCATGTTGTTGGTCTGGGCCCGCACCGGCGAGCGGCAGCTTGACGGTGTCCTCGTCGATCTGGCGCCGCTGGCGCAGATCCGGCCCTACGGCGGGTTGTTTGCCTATCAGCAAGCGATGGCGCTGGACTACGCCGGCCGCCAAAACGAAGCGCTCGCCGCTTACGACACGGCGCTGCAAGGCGGCCTGTGGCTGCCGGCGGGCATCGAGCGCCACGCTGATCTGCTCGCCCGCACTGGCCGCCGGGAGTCGGCGCTGCAATTGCTTGGCGCTGAGATCAATCGCCCGAACCCAGCCCTCGCCGCCGCGCGTGCGCGGCTGGAAGCGGGGGGCGCTGTCTCGACCGAACCGCTGACGCCGGCGCGCGGCGCCGCCATCGGGCTCTACGGCATGTCGGCGGTGTTCCTACAGGAATCCGATTCCACCAACGGCCTCGCCTCGCTCTCGCTTGCGCTCATCCTTGATCCGGACTTCGACGGCGCACGGCTTGCGTTCGCGCAGCAGCAGGCTCGGCTCGGCCACGTCGATCTGTCGAGCGCCATGTTGGCGCGCGTGCCGGCTGATTCGCCTTACGCCGGAAGTGCGCGCGTCATGCAATCGTGGACGCTTCTCGACGCTGGCGAGGAGGAGCAGGCGATCGCTCTGGCCCGCGACAACGCCGCCAGCGGCGACTTCCGCGCACAGCGCACGCTCGCCGACATGTACCGCAACCTCGGTCGTCACGCCGATGCGGAGCCGATTTACTCGACCCTGATCGAACAGCAGCCGAACGACTGGCGGCTCTACTTCGCCCGCGGCGCCGCCCGAGAGCGTCTCGATCGTTGGCCCGAGGGGGAAGCGGACATGCAACGCGCGCTGCAGCTATCCCCCGAGCAGCCGGATGTGATGAACTACCTCGGCTACACCTGGGTCAATCGCGGCGAGCGTTTGCAGGAGGGCCTCGCCATGATCGAGCGCGCGGTTGAGCTCAGACCGATGTCCGGCGCCATCATCGACAGCCTCGGCTGGGCTCATTTCCAGATGGGCGACTACGCACAAGCGCTGGAGTACCTCGAACGCGCCGTCGAACTCGAACCCTCAGACGCCACGCTCAACGATCACCTTGGCGACGCCTATTGGCGCGTCGGCCGCCGCATCGAAGCGCGCTTCCAGTGGCAGCGCGCGCTGACGCTCGAACCGGACGACGCAGCGCCAATCCAAGTTAAGCTGGAGAGCGGCCTGCCAGCCCTGCCGCCGTCTCGCTCGGCCAACAGATGAGCACGCGCATCTTCGCTCCGGCGAAGGTCAACCTTTCCCTGAAGGTAGGGCGACCGCGTGCCGATGGCATGCATCCGCTGCAAAGCGTTGTCGCTTTTGCCGATGTGGGTGATCTGGTCGAAGCCGAGGAGGCGGACGGCCTTTCGCTCACCGTGGTCGGTGATTTTGCCGAACAAATCGGCCCGCAGGTCGACAATCTCGTGCTCCGGGCCGCTCTAGCGCTGGCCAACGCCGCCGGCGTCACGCCGCGCGGCACGCTCACGCTCGAGAAGAATTTGCCAGTGGCCTCTGGCATTGGCGGCGGCTCAGCGGACGCTGCCGCGACTTTACGCGCTCTCAACGACCTGTGGGGTCTGCGCTGGAGCAACGCGCAGTTGGCGGAAGTCGGCGCCGGGCTGGGCTCGGACGTACCTGTGTTCTTCACCGGCGCGGGCGCTGCCTACATGACTGGCTTCGGCGAGATATGCACGCCGATGCATGTCACGCCTTTGCCCGCCGTCCTGATCAACCCGTTGCGCTTACTGGCGACGCCCGATGTGTATCGCCGCTTCGACGCCATGAACCTGGGCGCCGACCTCAGCGACCAGGCGCCGCCCGCCTGGGATAGCGAGGAGCATGCGCTCGCGTCGATGCGCGAGCTTGGCAATGACCTTGAGGCGCCCGCCCGCGCGCTGATGCCGGAAATTGGCGACATGCTGGCGGAATTGGCGGCTTCGCCATACGTGCGCTACGCCGCGCTCTCCGGCAGCGGCGCCACTGTGTTCGCGATTTCGCGAGATTGGGCCGCGGCGGAAGCACTCGCAGACGAAATGATCGCGCTGCACCCGGGTTGGTGGATATCAGAAGCGATGCTTGGTGCTTGACCCGACGGCCGTGGGCCGATAGCGCAACCGCGCGCGAGGTGGCGAGTGATATTGGAATTGGCGGGCAGCGCTGCAATCGCGAGTGTCGTCAGTCTGGCGGTGTGCGGCGTACAGATGCGCGCCGGCCCGGTCGATCAGCCGGACGATCAACGTAAAGCGCATGTTGTTCCGACGCCCACCAGCGGCGGCGTCGGAATAGCCATTGGATACGCCGTTGGCTTGGTGGCGCTGACCCAGCTTTTCGCCGAATCCGCGCCGCTCAACCGCCAGGGCGCAGCTTTGGTGTCATTGGCCTCGGCCTTCGCGTTCGTGTTTTTGCTCATCGGCTTCGTTGATGACACCCGTCCGCTCGGGCCCCGCATAAAGTTGCTGTTTTTCACGCTGCTTTCGCTCGCCGCCGCGATCACCATGGGCATCGTCGATGTGCTTCCCGTGGGCGGCGGCCAGGTGTTGAAGGTCGGGCTTTCCATTGGCCTGTTTGGCACGGCGCTCTGGGTGTTCACGTTGGTCAATTGTGTGAATTTTATGGACGGCGCCAATGGTCTCGCTATCGGCTCCGCTGCGATCGGGCTCATGGCGCTGGGCGTCATCGCCTATGTCAACGGCTCGCACAGCGCCACCGCAATGACGTTCGTCGCGGCAGGCGCGTTGATCGGCTTTCTGATCTGGAATTTTCCGAATGGGCGTCTGTTTGCCGGCGATGCCGGCGCGTTGTTCGCCGGCGCTATCGCGGCGCTTGCGTCGCTCATCGTGATCTCGCGCACTGGTCTGTCGCCGTTTATCCCGCCTATCCTGTTCATGCCGCTTTTGGCCGATGCGCTGATGACGTTGGCGTGGCGCGTCCGTCACCGCCGCAAGCTGCTCATCGGCCATCAGGAACACCTCTACCAGATCGCGATGCGTTCAGGCTGGAGCCACGCGCGCGTTTCGCTCGTCTACTGGGCGGCGATGGCGCTGTGCGGCGCGCTTGGGTTCTTGCTGTCGCAAAGCACTGATGTACGCGCGCCTTGGGTGGCGCTTGTGGCGCTTGCTGGGCTGGCGTTGGCCACTTCCATCCTCGTGCGCAAATACGCCCGCGCCCACGGCCTCTTGTAAAAATTAACGGAATGGCTTGACCGAAGAAGCTCTGGGTTGTTATATAACCATATGGTTATGCAGCAAAGTATAGCTTCCGCCCGCCTCGATGCGGTCTTTTCGGCCCTCGCCGATCCCACCCGCCGCGCCATCGTGGCGCGCTTGGCGGAAGGCGAGGCGACGGTGAACGAACTCGGAGCGCCGTTCGACATGAGCCAGCCGGCGATCTCCAAGCATCTGAAAGTGCTGGAGCGCGCCGGGCTCATCTCCATCGGCCAAGACGCCCAGCGCCGCCCCCGCAAGCTGGAGGCTGAGCCATTGGATGATGCGATGGATTGGATCGAACGCTACCGCGAGGTCTGGGAAGAAAACTACCAACGCCTCGACGCGCTGCTCGCGGAGCTGCAAGCCAAGCCTGGCGCCCGCAAGCGCAAGCGCAAACGCAAGAAAGAGTGACGCCTATGTCGGCGATGCGATCGGTCGTTCCTAGCGCGGGCGACCCAACAAAAAATCCAAGGAGACGACAATGCCAATGCCCGCGGAAGTATCTCTGCCGACCGACCGAGAGGTGCGTGTCGTGCGCAGCTTCAACGCGCCGCGTAAATTGGTATGGGACGCCCATACCAAGCCCGAACTGGTGCCGAGATGGCAGGGCTATGATGGCTGGGACATGCCGGTGTGCGACATGGATGTCCGCGTCGGCGGCACATACAAGTGGCAGTGGAGAAACCTCGAAGACGGCAAGAAATTCGGCTTCTTCGGCACGTTCACCGAGGTCAATGGCCCGTGTAAGATTGTTCACGAACAATACTACGACCCGGGCGAGATGGACTTCGCCATGCCAACTGGCGATCCCTGTATCGTGTCGCTCGAACTCAGTGAACAGAACGGCGTCACGACGCTCGTCTGCACTTTGAAGTTTGCGTCGAAGGAAGCGCGTGATGGCGCTGTCTCAACCGGCATGACCGACGGCATGGAGCATAGCTACACCCGCCTCGACGCCGTCATCGTCAAAAATGCAGCGTGAGGGATAAGGCAGTGCCCAAGCGTAAACGCAGCAAAGTGTAGCGCCGATGTCGGCGATGCTATCGGTCGTTCGTTCCTTGAGCAGGCGGCCCAACATAAACTCCAAGGAGACGACCATGCCAAAGCCAGCCGAAGCCTCTTTGCCCAACGATCGCGACGTTCGCGTCGTGCGCAGCTTCAACGCACCGCGCGAATTGGTGTGGGACGCCCACGCCAAGCCCGAACTCGTGCAGAAATGGTGCTTGGGTCCGCCCGGCTGGTCGATGCCGGTGTGCGAAATGGATGTGCGCGTCGGCGGCTCGTATCGTTGGCGTTGGCGCAACGATGCGGACGGAAAGGAGTTTGGGTTTTTCGGGAAGTTCACCGAAGTGAATAGGCCGGAGAGGCTGTCGCATGAGGAAAACTATGATCCGGGCGACGTAGGCGGGCCTATGCCTTCGGACGAGCCGGCGCTTGTCACCAATGAGTTCACCGAGAAGGACGGCGTCACCACCATGGTCGTCACGATCCGTTTCCCGTCGAAAGAAGCACGCGACGGCGCCTTCAGCACCGGCATGACCGACGGCATGGAGATGGGCTATGTCCGTCTAGACGAAATATTCAGAGGCTGAGACATGGCGGCGGTGAAGAAAGCGGTCGCCAAAAAGGCGCCAACGCGGAAAGCAACGGCGAAGAAGGCCGCAAAGCCACCGGAGGATGCCGATCCCACGGCGGTGGCGGACTATCTTCGCGCGCTCAAGCATCCGCTGAAGCAGGAGATTGAAGCTGCGCGCGGGATCATCCTCGCCGTCAGCCCGGCGATCGGCGAAGGCATCAAGTGGAACGTGCCGAGCTTCCGCACCGAGAAGGAATGGTTCGCCACGTTCAACGTACGCGCGACAGAGAGCGTGCAGCTCATCTTCCACCTGGGCGCTAAGAAGCGCGCCGACCAGAAAGCCTTAAAACTCGCCGACCCCAACGGCCTGATAAAATGGCTCGGCCCCGACCGCGCCATGATCACGCTCGGCGCTGGGCGCGATATTCCGGCGAACCGGAAAGCGTTTGAAGCGATCGTCCGCGCTTGGATAAAACACGTCTGATGGCGGTGAAGAAGAAAGCCACCCCGAAGAAGACGACGAAGCCCGAGGTCGCCGCCATCCTTGCGGCCTTGAAAAAGGGTGGCTCCTCAAAATTCAAAGCCGACATGGCGGCGCGCTACGGCATCGTCACCAAGGCGGAAGTGTACGGCGTCACCGTCGCCACCCTGCGCGGGATGGCGAAGATGATGGACTACAACCACGCGCTCGCTGAACAACTCTGGGCCACCGGCATTCACGATGCGCGCATGCTCGCTTGCATGATCGACGATCCTGCCGAGGTCACGCCCGCGCAGATGGAGCGTTGGGTCAAGGGCATGGACAATTGGGGCCTCGTCGATACCGCCTGTTTTCACTATTGGGATCGCACCCCGCACGCGTTCGCCAAGATCGAAAAATGGTCGAAGGTTAAGGACGAGTTCGTCAAACGCGCCGCCTTCGCACTGCTCGCCAGTTGTGCGCTCCACAAGCAGGGCTCGGACGAGCAATTCTTGCGAGGCCTCGAGTTGATCGAGCGCGAAGCGTCGGACCCGCGCAATTTCGTCAAGAAAGCCGTTAACTGGGCCCTGCGCGCCATCGGCGGCAAGAAAAGCCCGAAACTCCGCGCCGCCGCCCGCTCGCTGGCGAAACAACTCGCGGCGTCGGACGATCCCAGCGAGCGCTGGAACGGCAAGGACGCACTGCGCGCGTTCGCAAAACCTTGAGGAGAGCGGCCATGATCGAAAAGGTGGCTTTCACCATGTACGCGGTCACGGACCCGGTGCGCGCGCGCGATTTCTATGAGAACACGCTTGGTCTCAAGGTCGGGATGGCCGGCGCCCACGGCGACATGCATTGGATCGAGTACGATCTGCCCGGCGGCGGCTGCCTCGCACTCACCAACGCCACCGGCAAACCGCCCGGCGGCGGCGGCGCAATTGCGTTTGAGGTCCGCGATCTCGACGCGCTGGTTGCTGATCTCAAAGCGAAGGGCGTCGCCTTCCAAGGCGACATCATCAAAGGCCCGCACTGCCGCATGGCCAATTGCACCGACAGTGAAGGCAACGCGCTGGTGCTGCATCAGCTGGATGGGACGTAGCGTAGCGGAAGCTACTGGAAAAAGCGTCGTCATTCCGGGGCTCAGCGACAGCTGAGAGCCCGGAATCCAGGGGCAAACGCATAGCTCGCGGCCCCTGGATCCCGGATCGCGCTCCGCGCGTCCGGGATGACGGTCGTTTTTTATTTAAACGAGGCGCGAACTCAGTGCGCCCGATCGACCACGAATTCGGGCAGCGCCTCCAGCGCCTCCCGGTAGGCATTCGCGGGCAGCTTCTGCAGCGCTGCGCGCGCCCGCGCCGCGTGCTCACGGGCGGCATCCAGCGTCAGCGCAATCGCGTTGTGACGCTTCACCAGCGCGACCGCGCGGTGGAAATCATCTTCGCTGCGTTCGCCGCCCATAGCGCGGCGCCAGAAGGCGCGCTCGGCCTCATCGCCAGCGTCCCGCGCGAATACAACTGGTAGCGTGACTTTGCCTTCGCGGAAGTCATCGCCGGCATTCTTGCCCATGGTCGCGGCGAGGCCACCATAATCCAGCGCATCGTCCACCAGTTGAAACGCCAACCCTAGCTCGCGCCCGAACGTCTCCAGCGCCGTCGCCTCCGCGCCGGGCCGCCCGGCCGCCACAGCGCCCGACTTCGCCGCCGCCGCGAACAGCGCCGCCGTTTTCGCCGCCACGATCGCCATGTAGCGCTCGCGCGTGGTGTCAGCGTCATTCGCCGCAGCGAGCTGCATCACTTCGCCCTCGGCGATGACGCTCGCTGCGCGCGCGAGAATATCGAGCACCTGAATGTCGCCGGTCTCGACCATCAAATTGAACGAGCGCGCGAACAGGAAATCCCCGACCAGTACGCTGGCCGAATTACCCCAAACGACATTCGCCGCCTTCTTGCCGCGCCGCATCGAGGAAAGGTCGACCACATCGTCATGCAGCAACGTCGCCGAGTGGATGAACTCCACCGCCGCCGCTAGCTTGCGCGGTCCATCGCCGCCGCCGCCGACAAGGCGCGCCGCCGCCAGCGTGATGAGCGGGCGTATGCGCTTGCCACCGGCATCGATCAGATGCGCCGCCAAGTTCGGGATAACGCCGACCGGGCTGTCTAAATACTGGTGAATGATGGCGTCGACGGCGGCCAAGTCTTCGGACAATAGCGCGGCCAGCCGGTCCACCGCATGCGGGGCGCCGGGCGCTTGCTTGGCTGGTCCAACCGCCGGTCCCAAAGGGCCTCCGCTTGCCTTCATGCGACGCCAAAACGATGGTGGCTCGGCGCGCAGGGGTCAAGCTCGGTTCCGGCCCTCGCGCGGAAGGGTCGCACGGGCTTATGGCCGACGCTGAAATCACTGAAGACAGGCTGCTAGACGGCAAAATCCGCATCCGCCAACCGGCGCGCGGCTACCGAGTCAATGTTGACACGCTGCTGCTCGCGGCGACTTTGCCGGACGCCGCCGATGGCGCGCGCGTGGCGGAGCTTTGTTGCGGCGTCGCGGCGGCTTTGCTCGCGGTTGCAGCGCGACAAACTGGCGATGTCGCGTTCGTCGGTATTGAGCGCGATCCCGCATACGCGGAACTGGCGCGTCAGAACCTCGAGCTCAACGGCCAGGCGCATCGCGCCAAGATCATCGAAGCTGATGCGCTCGATCCGCACGCCGACTTTGGCAGCTTCGACCACGTCTTCTTCAATCCGCCATACGATGATCCGAGCGAAGGTCGCGCGCCAGCAGAAGGCAAGCGCGCCGCCTACATTGCGGATCGGCCGATCGGCGACTGGATCAAGGTCTGGTCCAACCGCATGCGTGCGCAGGCGAGCCTGACGATGATCCATCGCGCGCACCGCCTTGGCGAAATCCTGAGTGCGTTGGATGGGAAACTCGGCGGCGCCGAAATCTTTCCTATTCGTCCGAGTGCAGATGCGAAAGCAAGCCGCGTCATCGTTCGCGCATGGAAGGGATCGCGCGCGCCGCTCAAACTTTTCGCAGGACTCGATCTTCATCCCACGGGCGAGGGCGGAGACAAATACACACCGCAAGCGGACGCCATCCTGCGCGGCGAAGCGCACATCCATTTCGGTGAGAGTCGAACGCGCCGCGAACATCGCCCCTGACTCGAGCGAAAATGTCGCCACGCGCCACCTGTGGAAATCGCGCAAAAATCGTGGCGGGCGAGATACACGAAACGAAGCGCGAATGCGGCTTTTATCCCCAGGCAGCGGCGGCAATTGACTCCGGCCACGCGCACCATCAATTTCGGACTAACGGAGCGCCCCGACGCGAGTCGCGATCCTCCGGCCAGACACATGAACCCCGTGGGAGAGCGCGGCACAACAAAGCCGCCCCCGAAGGAGCAACCGCCCCGGAAACTCTCAGGGAACCGGACCGCGGGGGGATGAACACGCTGGATAGAGCTGCCCCGGTGGGAGCAGCCGCCGAAGGAGTAAATCTCTCAGGCGCCAGGGACAGCGGGGGCAGCGTGCCATTTCGCACGCGCCACGCGTACCTGGGACTCATCAATGGCCGACGCCGGATCACCGAAGAAGCTGCCGCTCGACGCCATCTGGCGCGCGCGCACCTCCAAGTTCGGCGACTTTGCCGGCTACGACATGCCGCTCCAGTTCGAGGGCCTTATCCCCGAACACAATTGGACCCGCCAACACGCCGGCCTGTTCGACGTAAGCCACATGGGCCCCTGCTTTTTTGCGCTGCCGAAGGGCCACGGCCTGGAAGGCGAGGAGGCGCACAAAAAAGTGGCGTCGCTGATCGAGCGCCTCGTGCCGGCGGACATCCAGGGCCTGAAGCCGGGCCAAGTCCGCTACACCATGCTGCTCAACGACAATGGCGGCGTCCTCGACGATCTGATGGTCGCCCGCCCCGCCGAGCTGGGCGCCGCCGGCGACCTCTACGTCGTCGTCAACGCCGGCTGTAAGCATGATGACTGGGCGCTGATCGAAGCGACCACAGCCGGCGAAGCCAATCTTGTCCGCGCCGATGATCGCTGCTTGCTGGCGCTGCAGGGCCGCAGCGCGCACGCCGTCGTCGCTACCGTCATCGATCCGGCGCTCGCCGAGATGAGCTTCATGAGCGTCAAGCGCTTCGACGCGTTCGGCCGCATTACGGTGACCCGCAGTGGCTACACCGGCGAGGACGGCTACGAAATCCTCGTCCGCGCCGAGAACGCGAGCGATCTCGCTGGGGCATTGCTCGCGCATGCCGAGGTCAAACCGATCGGCCTCGGCGCGCGTGACTCGCTGCGCCTTGAAGCTGGTCTTTGTCTCTATGGCCACGATCTCGATCCGACCACATCACCGATCGAAGCCGATCTCGCGTGGACGATCCAGAAGCGCCGCCGCGAGGAAAAAGATTTTCCCGGCGCCAAGCGCATCCTGCGCGAATACGAACTCGGCCCCGACCGCAAACGCGTCGGCATCCGCCCCAATGACCGCGCTCCGGCGCGCGAGGGCGTCGAGATCATGAAAGACGGCAAGACAATTGGCGTCGTCACCAGCGGCGGCTTCTCGCCGGTGCTGAACGGCCCGATTTCGATGGGCTATGTCGAAGCCGCCCACGCCGAGCCCGGCCACGTCGTCGATCTCATGATCCGCGGCGTCCCGCGCCCCGCCACCATCACGCCGCTGCCGTTCGTGCCGCACCAATATCACCGCCCGAAGAAGGGGACCTGACAATGACCACGCGCTACACCAAAGACCACGAGTGGGTCCGTCTCGACGGCGACATCGCCACCGTCGGCATCAGCACTTACGCCGCCGAGCAATTGGGCGATGTCGTCTACGCCGAGCTTCCCGCAATCGGCAAAAGCTTCAAACAGGGCGATGACATGGCCGTCGTCGAAAGCGCCAAGACCGCCTCCGACGTGTACGCGCCGATCTCCGGCGACATCGTCGAAGCCAACAGCGAAATCACCGGCGAAAATTGGCCCATCATCAACGAAGCCCCGCAAGCCGGCGGCTGGTTCGTGAAGCTGAAGGTGTCCGACAAAGCCGAACTCGACGCGCTCATGGATGAAGCTGCCTACGCCGATTACGTGAAGGGGCTTTGATGGTCGAGCGCACGCTCAGGACGCTGGCCGGCAAGGATGCGTTCACGCGCGTGCTTGTTGTCGAGCGGGGCGATGGCGCTTTCACCTACCGCCTTGAGATGGTCGGGCAGGATGGTGCTTCGAGCGTGGGGCCTGATTGTGGAATCTACGACTCTGCAGAAACCGCCGAGGCTGAGGCCAGGTCACGCGTTGCAAGTTTGAACGAAGTCTTTGGTTAGGACCACATGAGATACCTCCCCCTCACGGACATCGACCGCCAGCAAATGCTGAACGTCATCGGCGCCAAGAACATCGACGATCTCTTCGTCGACGTCCCCAAGCACGCGCTGCTGCGAGACCTCGTCCCGCTGCCCAAAGCGCAGGGCGAGATCGAGGTGCATCGCCACATGCAGCGTCTGGCTGAAAAGAACACGCCGGCCGGCCGCACCGCGTTCTTCCTCGGCGCCGGCGCCTATCGCCATCACGTGCCGGCCAGCGTCGATCATTTGATCCAGCGCAGCGAATTCCTCACCGCCTACACGCCGTACCAGCCCGAAATTGCGCAAGGCACGCTGCAGGCGCTCTACGAATTCCAATCCCAAGTCGCGCAATTGCTCGACATGGAGGTGGCCAACGCCTCCATGTACGACGGCTCCACCGCCTGCGCTGAAGCTGCGATGATGGCCGCGCGCGTCACCAAGCGGAAGAAGATTATCTTCTCCGGCGGCGTCCACCCGCACTACGTCGACACGGCTCGCACAGCCTGCGAAGCGCTCGGCCTCGAAGTCATCGCGCTGCCTGCCGCCATTGATGACGAAGCGGCGGTGACGAAGCATCTCGATCCAGATGTCGCTGGCGTCATCGTGCAGTCTCCGAATGTGTTTGGCACGATTACCGACCTCACCAAGATCGGCGAAGCCGCCCGCGGCGCCGGTGCGCTGATGATTGCGACATTCACCGAAGCCGTCGCCTTCGGCGCGATCGAGCCGGCCGGCAGCTACGGCGCCGACATCGTCTGCGGTGAAGGCCAATCGATCGGCAATGCGCTGAACTTCGGTGGCCCCTACGTTGGGCTCTTCGCGGTGAAGGAAAAATACATCCGCCAGATGCCGGGCCGCGTCGCCGGTGAAACCCTCGACGCCGACGGCAAGCGCGGCTTCGTGCTGACGCTCTCCACCCGCGAACAACATATCCGCCGCGAGAAGGCGACCAGCAACATCTGCACCAATAGCGGCCTCTGTCAGCTCGCCTGGACCATCCACATGACGCTGCTCGGCGAGAAGGGCCTCCGCCAACTCGCCACGCTCAATCACGAGAAAGCGATCGCGCTTGCCGATGCGCTCGGCAAAGTCCCCGGCGTCGAAGTGCTGACCAAGCGCTTCTTCAACGAGATGGCCATCCGCGTGCCGGGCAACGCCTGGAAGATCGTCGATGCGCTGGCCAAGCAGGGCGTCATCGGCGGCGTCGCTATGCAACGCCTCAACCTGCACGCCGGCATGGACGACGTGCTCATCACCTGCGCCACCGAAATGAACACCGACGAAGACATCGCCGCTTACGCCGCTGCGCTGAAGAAAGTCATCGCATGATCACCGAAACCACTTCCGGCAATCGCGGGCTCTTGCAGGCCGAAGCGCTCATCTTCGAGAGCGGCCACGCCACCGGCACCGGCGTCGATCTGCCTGCGCCCAAAGGCACGCCGAATAAGCTCGGCGGCCTTGGACGCAAAGCTGCGCTTGATCTGCCTGGCTTCTCTGAACCGGAAACGATGCGCCACTTCGTGCGCTTGTCGCAGAAGAACTACGCCATCGATCTGGGCCTCTTCCCGCTCGGATCGTGCACGATGAAGCACAATCCGCGCTTGAACGAACGAGCCGCGCGTTTTGAAGGCTTCGCCGATCTTCATCCGCTCCAGCCGACCGCCACCATCCAAGGCGCGCTCGAATTGATGGAAGAACTTGCGCATTGGCTCTGCACGCTGACCGGCATGCCCGCGGTCGCGCTCTCGCCGAAAGCCGGCGCGCACGGCGAATTTTGCGGGATGCTCGCGATCAAAGCGGCGCTCGAAGCGAAGGGCGAGGGCCATCGCAAGCGCGTGCTCGTGCCCAGCTCCGCGCATGGCACCAATCCCGCCACCGCCGCCGCCGCCGGTTTCACCGTCGATGAAATACCGGCACGCGACGATGGCCGCGTCCATCTCGATGACGTCAAAGCCAAGCTCGGGCCTGATGTCGCCGCGATCATGATCACGAACCCAAATACGTGTGGTCTGTTCGAGCCGGAGATCAAACGCATCGCCGACGCCATCCACGAAGCCGGCGCGTACTTCTATTGCGATGGCGCCAATTACAACGCCATCGTCGGCAAGGTCCGCCCCGGCGATCTCGGCATCGACGCGATGCACATCAATCTGCACAAAACATTCTCAACCCCGCACGGCGGCGGCGGCCCCGGCGCTGGACCCACTGTGCTCTCTGAGGCGCTCGCACCGTTCGCGCCGCTGCCGCTCATCGTGATCGACAAAACCGGCGGCAAGCATCAGCTCGCCTTCGCCGAACACGTCGAAGAACTAGCCGGTACGGGCAAAAAGCCGTTCGGCCGGATGTGCGCCTTCCACGGCCAGATGGGCATGTTCACCCGCGCACTCACCTACATGATGAGCCACGGCAGCGACGGCCTCCGGCAGGTCGCCGAAGACGCGGTGCTCAACGCCAATTATCTGCTCGCACGCCTAAAGCCGCACTTTAACGCGCCATTCGGCGATGGCCCCTGCATGCATGAAGTACTGCTCGATGATTCATCGATCAAACCGAAGGGCGTCGAAACTATCGACATGGCGAAGGCGCTGTTAGACGAAGGCTATCACCCGTTCACGACCTACTTCCCGCTCGTCGTCCACGGCGCCATGCTGATCGAGCCCACCGAAACCGAACCCAAACGCGAACTCGATCGCTTCGCCGACGTGATGATCGCGCTGGCAGAACGTGTGAACGCCGGCGACGTCGCCTTCTTCAAAGCCGCGCCGCAGCTGACGCCCATGCGACGTTTGGACGACACGCGCGCCGCCCGCCAACCGAAACTCCGCTGGAAGCGAGGGGATAACAGGGCGGACCCAGCAAAGTACGCGGCGGAGTAGGGTGCACAGCCCGCTGGGCTCCCGGCGGGTGACGCGGCTTGTTCGTTAGGCTAAGCCTGACCACCTAAAGAGGTGGTCTATGCCGCAATATTCGCCCCTGTTCAGTCTTTCGTCGCTTAACGGCGTCAACGGTTTCGGCGTTAGCGGAGTCAACGCGCACGATCGATTGGGCAGCGCGCTCGCTAGCGCTGGCGACGTGAACGGAGACGGCTTTGCAGACATTATTTTCGGTGTGCCTTTGGGAAACGCCGTTGGCGGCACGGATCCCGGCGTCAGTTATGTTCTCTTCGGCGCCGCATCGGGTTGGAGTGCGACGTATGACCTTACGGCCCTCAGCGGGTCCAACGGCTTTTCTCTCATAGGCATTGCCCACGGCGACGAAGCGGGTTTCAGCGTAAGTGGCGGCGATGTAAACGGTGACGGCTTCTCCGACTTGATCATCGGTGCCTGGAACGCCAATCGTTCCGGAAACACCGGCGCCGGCGATACCTATGTAGTCTTCGGCGCCGCAGCTGGCTTTTCAGGTTCGATCGATCTCTCCAGTCTCAATGGCGCGAACGGCTTTCGCCTAGTCGGTGTTGATGGTGACGACAACAGCGGTCGTAGCGTCGCGTTTGCAGGAGACGTTAACGGCGACGGTTATGGCGACATCATCATCGGCGCTTCTCAGGCTGAGAGCGTTGTCGACGCAGCCTACGACAACGGTCACAGCTACGTCGTCTTCGGCGGCGCCGACGGTTGGGCCGCTTCAATTAGTCTCGCCACGCTTGATGGTTCGAACGGTTTCCGGATCGACGGATACTATGGGGACCAATGGAGCGGCTACACGGTGGCGGGTGGGGGCGATATCAACGGCGACGGGTACGATGATCTGCTCGTCGGGTCTGTTCAGGGAGGTGTGAGTTTTAGCGGCGAGACTTATGTGATCTTCGGCGCTGCGGGCGCCCGGGATGCAGTCGTGAGTCTTCAGGATTTGGACGGCGACAATGGCTTTGTCGTTCCGGGGATATTGAACGGCGGCTTCACGAGCCGGACTCTGTCGATCGTCGGTGATGTAAACGGCGATGGATACGACGATTTCTTTATTGGCGGCGCCGGTTCCGCCGATCCCGACGGGCGCTTGAATGCAGGTGAAACTTATCTCGTCTTCGGCGCCGCTTCCGGTTGGCCTGCATCTTTTAACTTGGCGTCACTGAACGGAGCGAACGGGTTTCGTCTCATTGGTGTTGATATACAGGATGGCGCAGCTGTCGTCGGGTCTGCCGGTGACTTTAATGGCGACGGGTTCGCCGATCTCATTGTTGGCGCGCTAGGCGGCGAAGCGACCGGCGATGTCAATTACGGCGAGACCTATGTTGTGTTTGGAGCCGCGTCCGGCTTCACGGCGACATTTGATCTTGCGAGCATTGACGGAAACAACGGGTTTCGTATCGATGGCCTGGACCTGAACGATGAAAGCGGTTCGGCGGTCGCGGGCGTCGGTGACGTCAATGGCGATGGCATCGACGACATCATTATCGGCGCAAACAACGCATACACCTCCGGCGGGACAGCGTTTTCCGGCGAGGCTTATGTCGTTTTTGGCGCTCGGCCAGGTGAGGCGGTCACGCGCACCGGGACCGCGCTCGATAATCGCATCTTCGGCGGCGCGTTCGCCGATACTCTGATCGGCCTGGGCGGCGATGACCGCTTGGATGGCGGCGGCGGCGATGACGCCATTGTGGGTGGGGTCGGTATAGACACTTCGGTCCATTACGCTGTCTCGACCGCAACGAGCTGGCATCGCAACATTGACGGGACTTACACTGTCACTAGCGGCGTCGACGGAACTGAAACGCTCACCACCGTCGAAATCCTCGACTTCACCGACCGCGACGTGGTGCTCGACAACGCGCAGCAAACGTTCCTCGGCAACGGCACTTCCGATTTGCTTTGGCGCCACACGACTAATGGCGCGATCGTTTATTGGGACGTCACCGGCGCGACGCAGAACTCCGCCACCATCGCCGGCGGCGCTGGCGCGGAGTGGATGCTCGAAGGCGTCGGCGATCAGCGGTGATGGCCGTGACGATCTTCTGTTCCGCAACGCTGATGGCGTCGCCTACATCTGGAATAACGCGAGTTCCGGCAGCGTCGCATTCGCTGGCGTCATTCCGCTCGAATGGGAGTTCTCCGGCATTGGCGACTTCAACTTCGACGGCACAGACGATTTCCTCTGGCGCAACACCAGCAATGGTGGTTTTGCCACTTGGTTGATGGATGACGCGGCGCCGGGCGGACAATTCATCATTGGCGGCGCGCCGATGGCTTGGAGTGTCGCGGGTATTGCCGACTTCAACGGCAACGGCTCGGACGACATTTTGCTCCGCCATTCCGATGGAACGCTGGCGCATTGGACCACAAACGGCTTCACCCAAACCAGCGCCGCGATCATCCAAGTCGTGCCGAACGAATGGCAGATCGTCGGGCTCGGTGATTTCGATGGCGACGGCCGCGCCGATATCCTCTGGCGCAACACCATCAATGGCGGCCTCTCCGAATGGCGCATGGATGGCACGACGCAACTCGGCGCCGCCATCGTCGGCGGCGCGCCGCTTGAGTGGAACGTCGCCAAGATTGGCGACTATAATGGCGATGGCAAAGACGACATTCTCTGGCGCCACGACGACGGCACGGTCGCGCTCTGGGTGATGAACGGCTTCACCGTCACCAGCGCCACCATCGTTGGCGTGGTGCCCGTCGAGTGGGGGCTAATTTAAGCCGTAGCGCCCTGCCGCGGCTTCGCCAACACCACGACCGCCAGCGCCAGCGCCGCCGGCGCGGCTTGCACGTAGAGGATCGTGATCTTCGCGGTGAGCCCGCCGAATATCCCGGCGCCGATCACCGCGAGCAGGAAGAAGATCATGAAGGCGCGGTCGTTACGCAGCGCGCCCCATAAAAGGCCGGCGGCGAGGATTCCGTTGTAGAAGCCCTGATTGGCCGCCAGCACCGCGGTCTGCGCCGCGAAGTCCGGCGTCATCGCGAACACGCGCTGGCCGATCGGCCCGGTCCAGAGAAACATCTCCAGCACTAAAAAGCCGACATGCAGCGCTGCGACCAGCGGCACTAAGATTTTGGACACCAATGTCATCGCCGCCTCCTGCCTGCCAATTATGGGTGCGCCCGAGGCGCTTGGAAAGCGGCCGCGCCGCCCCGCTATCGCGCGCTGGCAATCCTCAGCGCTTCCTGCAGCACCGGATCATCCGCGCCTTGCACGATCGGCGTGGCAATGAACACGTCGGGGTTGACGCCGGCGACGCGCGTGTCGCCATTCGGGCGGAGGATGTAGGCCTTCGGATAACCGACGCTGAAGCCGGTGTTGCGCAGGGTGAATCGCTCCATGGCGCCGTAGGTGGTGGCGAGATCGGAGGTGGCCTCGCCGAGGATATCCCCGAAGCCGTAATCTTGAAGGATGGCCGCGACCGACACTGTGTTGGAATAGGAGCCCCGGTTGATCAGCGCGAAGACGCTGCCGGTGAAGCGCTGACCCGCGCGGGGCTGCGCCATTGCAATCTCGAAGCTCACAATGTCGCCAGGCGCAGCGTCGGCATAGAGCTCGGCAAGGCGCCGGCTAACGCTGTCGGCGGACGCCTCTGTCAAGCGCGCCGCGTTCGACGCCGTCGTTTGCGGGCTGACGCGGATGCGGAAATCGGAGGTAAAGCGGAAGGGCTCATCGGCGAACCAGGCGATCATGTGATCGCTGAACGAATTGTCGCCGCCAGGATTGTTGCGGAGATCAACCAGCAGTGTCGTCGCGCCGGCTTCGATGAAGTGCGTGAACGACGTATCGATGAAGGCGTGGAAAGCGGTCGTGTCATACGGATCGTCGCCCGGATAGTTCATGAAAATGCCCGGCCGTAGGTAGGCGACATCGCCCGGCAGCATCCGCGCCAGCCGCTCCGTTGGATCGATCGAGAGCGTTGGCGGCGCCTCAGCAGCGGCGGCGCGCATGTCAATGCGGCTGCGCCCCGCAAGCGTGAGATGCGCCGTGCGGCCATCGCCTTTGCGCAGACCAATGTCGAAGGTCGCCGCCTCGCCAAGTTCGAGCCAGAGCAGGGCTGCGAACATCTGGTCGATCTGCGCGTCGGCGAGATAATCGGTGTCGGCCGAGATATGCGCGCGCAAGCGCGGGAGCCATTCGCCCATCGGCTGGCCATTGAGCGAGCTGATCTCGTCGCCGGCTTCGATGTCGTCGCGGACGCTCAAATTTTCGGTGACGAAGACGCGTCCCGCATCGATGCGGACGCTGAGGGGGAAGGCGAGCCCGCCGCCTTCGCGGAACGCGTCGAACGCCGCGCTGGGGAACTCCAGCCGCGCGTGAGCGACGCGGCCCGCCGCCGCAAAGCGCTGGAAGAACACTTGCGCCTCGAAGGGCGTCATCGGCGCATTGATCTGCGCCGCCATATCGGCGTAGAGCCGATCGTAAGCCGCGCGCGGCGTGTTTGCGTAAAGGTCGTAGTGCGCCGCTTGCAGCCCCTCATAGAGCGCCCTGAAGTCTTCGCGCAGCGCCGCTGGGGCGATCACGCCCTCGGGCGCGGGCGCTGGTGTCGCGCAGGCCGCCAGCGCCACCGCCATCGCCAGGAAGAATTTATGCATGCGCCACCTCTATCACGCACGGGCCGCCCGTGCGTCTGCCCCGCGACCTAGACGGGGCGACCGTATTGGGGAATGACGGGGGCCTCCTATTTTCCTGATGAAACCCTGACGACGCCCTAAGCCCATGCCGCCGCCCGCTTTTCCTGACGGCGCCCGGATCGGCGCCTGGCGCGTGACGCCGAGCGCCGGGCGTTTGACGCGCGGCGGCGAAGAGCGTGCGATCGAGCCGAAAGTGATGGATCTGCTCGTGCTGCTGGCGGCGCGGCCCGGGCAGGTGGTGGCGCACGAAGAGATACTAAACACGCTCTGGCCGGACACGATCGTCGGCGACGACACGCTGGCCCGCTGCGTCTCCAAATTGCGCAAGGCGTTCGACGATGACGCGAAGACGCCAGCCTACGTGGAGACCATCGCCAAACGCGGCTATCGCCTGATCGCCGACGTCGAACTGGCGCCGGCGCAGACTCCGGAGCGTCGTGCTTGGCGCTGGGGCATTGTCGCCGCGGGCGCAGTCGCGGTGCTCGCCATGTCCGGGCTCGCGTGGCGCTCCCTCCAGCCGCCGCAATCGCACGCAGCCGCCACACTCGTGGCGCGGGCCAAGGACTATTATTTCCAGTACACGCGCACCGACAACGAAGCCGCCATCGCACTCTACGAGCGCGTGCTCGAAACCGACGCCGACAATGCCGAAGCCTTGGCCGGTCTCGCCACCGCTCTGGTGCAGCGCGTGCTGCGCTGGCCCAACCCGCCGGGCGGCGAAGACTTCACGCGCACGACGCTGGGCGAGGCGCTCGCGGACGGCCGCACAGATACGCCGCAAGGTCAAGCTTGGCTCTCTCTCGCGCGCGATCTCGCTGGCCGCGCCACCGCAATCGCGCCGCGGGACGCCTTCGTGCACCAGGCGCATGGGCTCACGCTCGCCGCCTCGGGTGACTTCGATGCTGCTGAAGCTGCATACACCCGCGCCGTGACGATCGATGCTGATACCTGGGGCGCGTTGATCAATCTCGGCGATCTGGAAGAGATACGCGGCGCGCCGACGCGCGCGCTGCCGTTCTACGAGCGCGCCTATGCGGCGATGGAGCGGGCTTATGACAGCGAGCCGCAGCGCATCCGGCTCTGGCATGCGGAATTGGGCATCGTCATCGCCGACCGCTACGCTGACGCAGGCGATGCGGCCGCAGCGGAGGCTTGGTATCGCCGCGTGCTAACCCAATCGCCGCTGCATCCGGAAGCGGTGGTTGGTCTCGCAGCGCTGCTCAAACAAAAAGGCGACGCTGAAGGCGCCGCCCGTTTGTGTGCTTCATTGATCGAGCGCACCGGCCCCAACGCCGCCTGCGCTACGCTTATCACGCCTTAGCCGAATTTGCGCTTCAGCTCGCCGACGCCGTCTTGCACCAGGCCGGCTTGGGCCTGGTCGTTCATGCGTTCGCGGATCATCCGTTCGGCTGCCGCAATCGCCGCTTCCGCCGCCGCGGCGCGGACTTCGTCGGTCGCTTTAGTCTCGGCTGAGGCGATGCGATCTTCGGCTTGCTTTTCGCGCCGCGCCATTGCCGCCATCATCGATTGGCGGGTTTCTTCCGCCACCAACGCCGCTTGCTCTTTCGCCGTATCGACGATCGCCTTGGCTTCGGCCTCGGCGGTCGCTTGCTTGGCTTGATAGTCGGCCAAGAGCTTCTCAGCCTCCTCGCGCAGGCGCCGCGCGTCGTGCAGATCTTTGGCGATCTGTTGCGAGCGCGCATCCAGCATGTTCAGCACCATGCCCGGCACCTTCAGGTACACGAGCAACGCGAAGAACAGCAGGAACGCGACCAGCGCGATGAGGGTGGCGTCGATGGTCATTACGCTTCTCCAGCCACACGCTGCCGCGGGGCAGGCGAGCCCGCGACAGGCGCCAGCTTATCGGCGATATCGCGCGCCAACGCTTCGGCGATTCCCGGCACGTCAGCCAACGCCTTCGCCCGCGCCTCGGCGACCTTGCCTTCGGCTGCCGTGATCCGCGCGATGAGACGGGTTTCGGCGGCTTCCTGCTCGGCGGTGAGCTTCGCGGTGACGTCGGCGCGGGCGGCGTCGATCATGGCGCGCGCATCGCTTCGGGCCTTGGCCTTGGCCTTTTCCATCGCCGCGCGCGCATCCTCGGCAGCGGCGCTTTTCTGCGCCGCTTGGTCGAGGTCGCCCGCAATTGTGCCGGCGCGCTTAGCCAGCACGCTCGAGATTTGTGGCAGCACAAAGCGCGACAGCACGAAGTACAGCGCCGCGAACGTCAGCACGAACCAGAAGA